>ULWL01083293.1_pt1 | contig 69793 bp, 62 predicted proteins | sample 1960171 | NCBI WGS metagenome assembly ULWL01 (sample SAMEA4835807, study PRJEB28245) | human gut metagenome | biome: gut microbiome; material: fecal sample | place: Denmark | collected 2008 | reverse complement strand
GTCAAGTTTCACTTGACTGCACCTCCCCACCGCTTCCACCATAAGACCCGCTTGGGTCTTTTTGTCGAGTATTTGACAAGACTCAAATTATTACATATTGACATATAATCGAAATAGTGATAAAATTGACTCCAATCAAGGAGAGAAATAATGTATACAGAAAAAGCTTTCAGAAAAGATTTCCCACAAAACAAGATGTTGAAAAAAGTTCGTGAAAAAGCATTTTTCAAAGATTTGCTTGGAAACAATTTTGTTAATTGTGTTGTCTTGTCAGCCTATTTTGTTGTTATGGCAGGACTTGCAAACTTTATTGCACCAACAGACCTTCATGAATGCACAATGAAGACTGTAAAAAATGAACAACTCAATCAACAATACATTGATATGCACGAAAAATATGATGTTGACCACGAAGACATTGTTAGATTAAATTAACTCTCACTCAAAAAAACACAGGAAATTAGTCAATGCTGTTCGAAACTAGCAGTATTTTCTAAGAAATAAAGAGCATATTTTAGGGGTTTTCCTAGAGTATGCTCTTTTTCTATGTTTGTTGTTATGTGGTATATTTGTTTAATTGGATATTTTGTTCGTTGAAACAATTGGGTAATTTTTAGATTACTAAGTAAACTTCATATACTTTGTTTGTTGTTTTAGTCGTTCCGCCTTTGAATTTACGAGTTGATGTAAATATTTCAGTAAAGAGTTTTTTAGATGTGGTTTCGGTTTTAGAGATGTTGGTGTTTAGTGAGTAATTTAAAGATATTTCTATTTTACTCTCATAGATATTTACTTTTTGAATAAATAGTTCAATGGCTCTATCAGGGCATTGTTCCATAGTAAACTTAAAGTAGTTTTGTATATCTTCTTTTGTGAGTTCAAATTGTTGTTTAGATTGTTCAATTATTAGTTTTTCTTGTAAGTCTTTCTTTTGGTTTTCTAGTTCTTCAAGTCTTTGTTTTGTGGTATCTGTAAGTATTCCTTTTTCAATAGCAGACATAATGCTTGAAATTGAAGTGTTAGTTTTTTGCAAATTGCTTTTTAGAGAGTTGAGAGAGTTATTGTTTCCAACTCTTTTTTTGTGTATTTCAAATATTTTTTCAGAAATTTCATTTAAGTTTTTTGGAATATTAAATTGAGAAATCAAAAATTTATCTATTATGTTTTCAATAAACTTTTTGTCTATTATTCCAGTTAAGCAATTTTTCTTTTTAGTAGTTATACATTTGTAATAGCGAATGGCGTTTCCGTTTGAAGATATTGCAGACACTGGATACATTTTGCGATTACAATTACCACAATATATTTTGTCTTTAATTCTAAATATTTCGTGATTATCTTTTCGGCAACCATATTTGTTAGCATCTAATTTCACTTTTACTTTTTCAAATAGTTCTTGAGATATTATTTGTGGATAAATTTTATCGTAAACTTTGTTGTTAATTTTACAAATACCAGTGTACGTTTCTTTTTGTAATATTCTTCGTATATTTTGTGGTAGAAATTTACTACCTTTATTAGTAATATTCTCTTTTTCAAAATCTCTTGAGATTTGCAAAATTGTTTTACCACTTGCATAATCTTCAAACATTCTAGTTAAGATTTGTTTTTCTTCTTCGTTCACTTTTAACATTTTGTTTTCTTTAATGTAGCCATACGGAACTATGCCAATTATATATCCTTTCATTCGAGATTCATGTAATCCACGACTAACTTTTTGAGCAAGTTCTTCACTAAAATATTGGTTCATTCCTTCAAGCAAAGATTCAAGTAATACTCCTTCTGGTGTTTCTGGAATGTTCTCCATAGCAGATAAAAGTTTTATTCCGTTATCTTTTAAGTGTTTTCTATGAAAGCTGACTCAAATTTGTTTCTTGCAAATCTATCTAGTTTATATACCAAAACATAGTCCCATTTTTTATTGTTACTATCTTTAAGCATTTTTTGAAAGAATTCTCTGTTGTCGGTTGTCCCAGAAATTGCTCGGTCTATGTAAGAATCTACGATAATTATGTCGTGTTTTTTAGCATAGTCTTCGCAAACATGAACTTGACCTTCGATAGACTGCTCAGTTTGGTTAACGCTAGAATATCTTGCATATATTACTGCTGTTTTCATATTTTTCTCCTTTTATTTAGTTTTATTTTTGTCTTTCGACAGAGCGAAAAGAAACGAAAAGGGATAAAATTCTTTTGTTTGTAATTTTTCTTTTCTTGTCAAGGGTTGTGAAACAATACACTTTACCCTTGACAAGAAAGAGTTTTCGTTTATGCTCTGTAACCGAAAGACAATCAATAAGCTTTTGGTAGTTTATCTATGAGAGATTTATCTATATTTGGTTGTCCTAAAACTTCGCCAGTTTCAAAATCTAGGCATTTGAAGTCGTCAAAAAGTAAAATTTTTCTATCTTCTTGACCGATTTTACAAACTACATCATCGTCTAAAATATCTGTAACAAAATATGTTTGTAAGTGCTTAGAATAGATAACTTTTTCTCCAGTTTTGCGAATGTATTTCATAATGTAATTAACTGCATCATTAACACCAGCATTATTGATTATTTCTTTGAAATCGTTCCTACCAAATTTCCCTAAAAAGAATGTGTTTTGATGAGTAATCTGCATTTGATGTGTTTTAGTGGAATAATCTTTTGTTTCATTAATCTCACCAACCATTTCAGTAATTACAAATATTCCATGGAAATGCAATCTCTCTAAATTTGGACTGCACTCAAACACACCAATATATTTCCAGTTTTTTCTATGAGATAAATGTCTTAAACAAGTAAGTAGTTTTTGTCTAAATTCTTCTTCGGTTAATTTATTTCCATCGTAAGTAAAAGTGCAAAAGTGAGTCCATTGTTGTAAGCCTATTTTTCTATACAATCTAGTTAATCTAACTATTTTATTTCTTTTTTCTTTCTCAAGTGTATTTTTTACAATCTCTTTCGCTTTTTCTTCATCTTTAATTTCTTCATTTATTTTTTCAATCACTTTTTCAGTTTTTTCTTTCTTTGTCCCTGTTTCTTTCTTATACAATTCCTTAACTTTTTCTTGTATTTCATCTTTTTGTTTTACTTTTGTATTTTTTCGTTTCTTCCATAATTGTTTTTCGAGTGGTATTCCAATAAAATGACTACCATCAAAATATACTTTAGTTTTGGGATAGTCCACATTGCACCTCGCACTTTTTGAAAAGCATAATTTGATTTAACATTGCAATAAAAAATTCATTGTCTAGTAAGGTTAAATCTAGTTCGTTTTCAAATTTAATTTCTAGTTTTTGCATAATTTTTAACTCCTTTTTTGAAAATTTGGAATTAAAAAGGACATAGAAAAAGTTTTATTTTTCTACGCCCATAAAATGCAACCACTGGCTTTTAATTTTGGCTAAAAGCAAACCAATAAACTATCTTCTCGGTCTTACCATTTTTGCGTTGTCTTTTTATTTCCAGTTTTACTTTAGCACAAGTTATTCACAAAATGTAATGACTTAACTTGTACTTTACCTATACAAAAAACAACTTTTCTTAACATTTACCCAAACAAAACTTGTCATTACTTGATATTTCTTAACAAAAAAGAGTATGTATTTTACACACTCTATTTGTTTGATTATATGCAATATGCTAAATATCTATCTTTAAATTTTCTTCTGCGTTTGTAAACAATGTCTGTGCTAACTCCTAAAAATTCGGCAATAAGTTTTACTTCAACACCATTGTAATAGTATTCTAAAATTTGGCTTTCTAATTTGTTGGTTACAATTTTCTTTATGATTTCATTAACCTTTGTGTAATCTGGTTTTTCTTTTTCAAAAGTATTTTCTGCTGGTATAAATTCAAGTAGTCCTTCATTTTCTGAGTTACCATTCTTCATTTCTTTTCTTAGATATGCAAACAATGTTTTGAAACAAGCCATTCTAATAGATATTGTTTGTGGAGCTTTTGCAGTAGGTTTAATAAAAGTGCAAGTATTTCCAAGTCTTTGACCTACAAATTTTAATAGGAACAAGCTCGCTTCTTGAACTAAATCGTAAGCATCTGAATATGGGTCTAATTCACTGTGATGACAAATGTCTTTTTGTAATTGTTTGTGTAAAAATTCTATTCTTTTTGAGTTTGAATAAGCATACTTTTCAAAGTTGCTTAGACTTGAAAGTGCAATAACTTTTGAGATTTTTTCAATGTTGTCTAAACTAATTACGATATCATCATTTAAAATTTCATTTTTTCTTTTGTTCATATATTTTCTCCTTTATCCGCCTTTTGGTAAGTGGCGTTGGAGCATGGTTTGGATACAAAACATAACCTTTAAATTTCTAATACAAGAAGTCAAGGAAGAAGAAAGAAATATTGTGTTGGAATATTTTTGCAATAAAAAAATACCAGACTGAAAATTCAATCTAGTAGATTGCATAAACAATATTTATTTCCCTTGACTTAGGGGAAAACTATGCTACAAAAGACACCAAAAGCGAGTAAAGGAGATAAAGTAAGAAAAATATACTTTAATGATTTTGGAATAACTAGAACATTAACATTGCTCATAGTTATGTATTTGAAAAGGTCTTGAAACAACAATATTGAAATTTAAAAACAAATTACAATACAATTTGCCGAGTGTAAAAAAAAGAGGTTTTGCGGATAGCCTGCGCGCAAACCTCTTTTTCACTCGGCAATGTTTGTTCAAGAGAAACATGTTTTTGTTTAGTTGTTTTTCTATTTTTGTAGTTCATTTAGTTTAAATTGTTTAATTGTTTTTATGTTCGTGTGCTTGTCTTCGGTGGAGCGAAGCGACACCGACTTGTATCAAGACAAGCACACGTTTAAATGCCAAAATAAAAATTTTATTTAATAATCACAAATGTGAACAACAAATATATTGCTATAGTATGGCCTTTGACAATTATCATATCCTTTTGCTTGAACAAAATGATATCCATTATAAGAACTAGTTTCTTTTTTTCTATAAAAATTATTACTTATTTTTGTTGTATTTTCTTCCGTTCCTCTTAAACAATTTGCTTGCGATGCTTCATAGCCACTATTTGATATAATTATTTTAATATCATGAAGAGGAATACTATGAGGATATTTGATATTAAACCAAAAATCTTCCCCCTTTTTAAAAATGTGATTCATGTTATATTCATCACCTTGTTCATTTACACAAGTTAATGTAATAAAAGGCATAACTGTTAGTAATCGCAGTGCGCTAGAATGTTTTTTTGAATTCTCTTTATATGCGTTTTCCAAATCAATTGGTTTATTATTAAAATAATCTTGTATCGTTTTTTCATTATTTGTGAGTAATACATTATAAAGTTCTTTAATCTTATCTCTTATGATTTGAAATTCCTCATCAGTGTGAATTGTCATAATGTTGTTGCCGTGTTCATTTGCCGGATCAAAAATTTTTGTTTTACCTATTTCTTTAAAGTGACTGCAAAATTTGATTAATTTATCATAAAGAGTATCATCATCCTTTATTGTAGGCTCAACTATATCAATTGCAAATATTTCCAGAAAAAAGGATTTGAATTTAAAGTTTTTAAAATTTCTATAATACTTAATGAATCTAATGACATCTTTAATATTTGATTCTTTTACTTTATTAATTTGAATTTCGGGATTGCTTAACAATCTGTTTTTTGTCTTATTACACCATAGATATACATTTTGATTCTCAGAAGATGAATATTTGCCTGGCACTAAATCAACAGAAATATCCCATATTTCATTATCTTCGCCACTTACCCTAATCGCACTATTTTTCAATTGATAAATATAGTTAGATGCTTGCAAAGAATTCTCTACTTTTTTATAAATATTTTCTACAGATATTGCACACTCCGATGGTAAATAACACAATAAGTCAATATCGCAATCTTTAATATTTGCAGTCCCTTTTGCTAAAGAGCCTCCATATCGATAATTAGGCTTTATTTCTTCAAAATTTTGATTTATTGTATATTGTAAAGGTAATCTATAACCATATTTTACTTCTTTGTTAAAATCTTTATCTGTTTTATTTTTGTTTAAAATGTCATTTAAAATGTCATTAATCATTTTGTTTTTTCAATTCTTCCTTTGTTTAAATTTAAGTAATATGTAAATTCATTATTGATAAACTCATAAATATTAATATTAGGGTGATATGTTTGAATAGCTGTTCCGACGACATAAGAAATGGATGGCTTAGATGTTATATATAAATTTACTCGTTTTATTTGATATTGATTACATGTATCTAAAAATGACTTAGTAAAATTATAAATCTTGTTAAGATAATCACTTGTTATTTTATCTGGAGCTTTTTCTTTAAAATAATAAGTTGGATATTTTTTTAATTTATTTTTATCGATAATATACGAACTTTCTATAACCAGATTTATTTCTTCAGAATCAACCATTATTTCTGTTTTACTTTCTTTTATTTTTAATTTAAAATCAACAGAATAAAATTTTTCATTTAATCCCAGTTCTAAAAATTTAGGATATTGTATATTCCCTAAAATATATCCATCATAAATAGATAACATTTGACTAGGGAAACCACAATAATAAAAAGAACTATTATCTCTTATATTTTTTTGTATTTGATATAAGTATATTTTGCTTTTTGCAAAATGTTTTTTTAATGAATGAAAAGAATTTGTTTTATTTGTTTGACAATTTAAAAATTGCGAATCTGATGGCTTTACGAGAGATTTTATAGACTCAATATTTAAATTCTTTTTATTAGAATTAACATACACGAAATTTTTATTTTTCCAAAATTTACTTGATATAAATGCATAAGTTTTTTCCAATAATTTTATCTTTTGTTCCATATTCACTCCTTTATTTCTTAAAAATAAACACATACTCATGTGCTAATAGCAAAAAGTTGTATCTTTCACTATTTGTTTTCCAAAAACCTGTCGCTTTGCAGTTGAGTTGTTCTTTTATAATAATTTCTTTTTGTTTGAATCCTGCATTAATAAATCTTTGCATAACTTCAAAACCCAATGGTTGAACCATTCCGTTTTTGCGAGTATCGCCCATAACAATTGCACAAAATTTATCTTTCTTTAAAACTCTATAACATTCGCTAGCAACTTTTTCAATTGCCACAAGAAAATCTTTATATTTTAAATGAGATAAATCTTCATCAATATCTTCGCTGTATTTTATAATATCTGCATAAGGTGGGTGGGTGCAAATTAAATCTACACTTTCATTTTGAATATTTTTTAAATCACAAGCATTACCAAGTTCAACTTTTATTTCATTGTTAAATTCGCAATCAAAATCAAGTTTGCTTTTTGTAATCTCAACAGCCTTTGGGTTTATGTCAACACCAATTGCATTACGATTGTTTAATTTACATTCAATTAGTGTTGTTCCACCACCAACAAATTGGTCAAGCACCAAATCATTTGGCTTCGAATATCTCAAAATAATATTTTTAGCGACATAAGGCGAAAAATTTCCGCGATATTTTGCATCATGGGTTGCCCATTTGCCACGATTGGGGAACGACCAAACAGTGTTTGTTTCTAATTCAAATTTTTCTTCCATCTATTTTAAAATTTCCTTCAACTTGCCATTAGATAAATCTTTAATATTATAAAGGTTGTCCATTACATCAAAAGTCTCTTCAAGGTTGTTTCTAGCATCAACCCAACCTAAACCATCAGTAACCCAAACAAAAGCAAATCCTTTAATATGTTTGCTTTCTTCTGCAATCATTTTATAACTTCTTGCAGTTTCATTAAGTTTTGAACCCGAACTAGAGTAAAAGTTTGTTTCAAAAGCATAAATAAAATTATCAGTTTTTACAACATAATCAAATCTTTTTGCAACTTTGCCAAGATTGGATAAAGAAGATAAATTAATGTTCCATTTGTTTTCTATATCTTTCAAATACATTTCTTTAAAATAAGTTTGGTTTAAAACAAACCCTTCTTTTTCAATAAAACCTTGTAAAACATCTTCCATAAGATGTCCGCCACGATTTTTTCTTCCATTAGAGCCAAGGCCAACTTCAACACCAGTAGCATAATCTACAAGGTTGTTTACTAAATGATTTGAGATTAAGCCAAACAAACCAGTTTTTCTCATAAATCTTTTCAAAAGTTCAATATCGTTAATATTTGTAAAGTTGTATTTTAACTTTTCACCATCATCAACAACTTTTTTTTGAATAGGCTGTCAAAATCTTTTTCAATATTTTTAGAACCAACAAGTGAATTCATTATATTTAATTCGACTTTTATTTTATCTATGTTTTTATAGACTGTATTGAAATCTGTATAATATTCGTAAGTCGCAATGCTATCAGTAAAAGTATTGAACCATTCTTTAAAATTTCTTTTCATAATTTTCTCCTGTATTTTATAATTCTATATCTTTTGGGGATTTACCATTAGATGTTTTCCAAAATACATTTCCACTAGAACTTGACCCACTGACAAAATTTGCTGCTGCAGATGGACTAGTGAACAAAATATTTTCAGTTGTTTTGTTGTTAACAATTATTTCTTTATACTTTTCTCTAGCTTTTTTTGTTGCGTAACCAGAACTTTGATTTATTTTTGGATTTAGTTCAGAATTCTTTAACAAAACAAATCCCTCATTAGTATATAACGCTTTGGCTTGGTATTTTCCTTGAAAAATAAACTCATATTTGTTCATATCGAATCCAATATCCGCTGTATCAACTAAAGGTTCAAAAACTTTGTAACCTAAAATACCTATGAGCATTCGAACATCATCAATATATGATTGCATTACACACTCATCTTCCTCAGGAATGTTTCCCTTATTAGGCTCATTTCCATTTAACACTACATATCTTTTACATTCAATTGCTAAATTTCTAAATTTATTTTCTAAATAACTAATCCTAGTGGAGTGCAATGAATTGTCTGTTGTTGTGAAAACTAATATTTCATTCCAGTCATTCCAATATTTTTCTTTTTCATTTTTAATGTGTTCTGTTATACGTTGAGATAATGCTTCTCCATTTTTTCGCACTTCTGATTGGCCAACATAAATTGTTTGCTTTCCTTCATCGTTTTCTCCTACAAGAAAATAAATACCAGTTTGCTTCAAGTGTCTAACGATATCTCCATCTCCAGTTTTGCAAATATCAAACATTTTTCTTGGTATTTTGTATACTATACCATTTTTAGCACTTATATAACTTTTAATTCTTCCTGTTGGTTCTCCATCTATCATATACAATGTTATTGTTTGTCCTGTTTTACTCATCTAAATTTTTCTCCTTTTGTAATTCATTACAACGATTTCTGTTATATCTCCACGCTTACTTGCTTGGCAATTTATCATTCGTTTAGCATAAACTCTTTCAATTGCAAAACCATTATATAGGTCATCAAAAAAGTTATCATTTTCATTTGTGTTTTTAGGGTCGGAATTTGAAAGCATAAGCAAACAATCTTTTTTATTTAAATCTTTAAAATTTTCAGCAAGTTTGATTTGGTCACTATCGTCAAAACCAGATTTATCATAACTGACAAATGAATTATTCTCAATAAGTGGGCGATAAGGTGGGTCAAAATAAACGAAAATGTTTTTATCTACTTTGCTTAAAACTTGTTCATAACTACCAAAACTAATCTCAACTTTTTGCAACAATTTTGAGCAAAGCAATAAATTGTCTTTATCACAAATCAAAGGATTTTTATATTTGCCATGTGGCACATTAAATTTACCACTTTTATTTACTCTATAAAGTCCATTAAAACAAGTGTGGTTCAAAAATATAAAATCAGCACACTTTTCGAAATCGTAGTGTCCATTTAAATGAATTGAGTTATATCTGTCCCTAACATTATAAAAATATTTTGTTCTGTCATCGCAAGATAAATATTCTTTTTCAAGAACTTCAAGTTGCTTTATAACTTCATTCACATCCGCTTTTATGCAACGATAACAATTTATAAGTTCTTTATTTATATCGTTTATGTAGGCTTTTTCAATGTCGTAATTTTGTAAAACATGGAAAAGGACTGCGCCACCACCAACGAAAGGTTCAATATATGTTTTTATTTTGCCTTCTTTAAGCTCATTTGGGAACATTTCATCAAATGTATTTATAAGTTGTCCTTTACCGCCAGCCCATTTCAAAAATGGTTTAGCAATTCCTTTACACATTTTTTGACTCCTTTGTTAATTCCATAATATCTGCAATATCACAATCAAGAGTTTTGCAAATGCGTAAAAGGACATCCATACTTACTTGTTCATTTTTTCCAAGTTTAGCAAGTGTTGCTGTCCCAATATCTGCCTTTAATCTTAAATCTGTCTTTGTCATATTTTTATCTATAAGTTGTTTCCAAAGTTTATTATAAGAAATAGCCATTTCTTTCTCCTGTTTGTTGTTTATATATTGTATTATATCATATTAATTTCAAATATACAAATATATTATTCATAAAGTTGAATATAATATTAAAATAAAAGAACTCTAATTTTTATTAAAGTTCTTTTTCCTGATAATAAATCCACAATGCATTTTTAAAATTTCTTAAAAAGAAGATAAATTACTTTATTGTTTATTATTAATCAATGTTTTTGATATTAAATTAATCATACCTGCGCCGGGTTGCATACTAATCATACTATATTTTTTACTTAACACTGAAGGAATAATTGAATTAGTAAACATATCACTATCAAAATCATCTAAGAATTTTATATATTTGTTCAAATTAGTATAACTTTCAAGATTTGATTTTTCTGCTTTAAATACCTGTAAATTAGATTTATCTCTAAAATTATATGGTATTTGAAACACTTTAACTTTACCTTTATCGTTTTTATATATAAAATCTTGCCCATAAAATGTTTCATTACCAAATGTTGTTGATGACTCTGTTTTATTGTAATCAATATAACTGTTTCTAAATTCATCTGATACACATAATATTGAAGAATTTTCTATATGTCTATTTAAAAAATTAGCATACGATAAAACTGAAGAGTTTTCGATCATTCCAACTATCATTAATTTAGAAAAATGATTATCTGACAAATCCTTATTAAAATCATGAATAATTTTTTGTAAACTACCATGTATCCATGCTGGAGTACCAAATACCGCCAATGGACCATTTATAACAAAAACAATATCACTTAACAACGATCTATAATTTTCAGGGTTTACTTCCTTAATCATCCTAAGTGTATGGGCCAATAATATATGTTTTATTGCATTATCCAGTCTAGTAAGTGGTGATATATTTGATGCCGAGTCTTCTTTTACCTCTTCCCACACCCTTAATACATCTGTAGGATAAATTGGAGCATGACAATTAGGACAAAATTGCTCTGCTTCTGTTTTTATAATCAACAAATTTTCACATCCACACGAAGGACATTTTTTTAATTTAATTTCATCTTTACTTTCACCTTTTCTAAAACTATTAAGATAAAATAAGGTCTCTAGTAATGATGATGTATTAGATTTATCTGATTTATATTCTTTAAATGTTTCATAAAGTTTTAACCTAAAGCTATCCTTTACTGACTTTTCACCTTTATATAGCATATTACTACTTGGTAAAACAAATGTATATGCTTCTTTATCTTTTTGTATTTTTGCAACTTCAAAAGGATCTAAAAATTTTTTATTTGTTAATGAAACAAATGAATTTTTCTTCAACAAAAAATTAACAACTTTAATGTACCCTACATTAGTAAAAGGTATATCGTCACGAACTTTAGCCTCATAATAATCCGATGCAATAGCAATAATGTTTTTAGGGTAAATTATATCTTCTTGTTTCTTTACATGCACAAACTGACTTTTTATTTTTTCAATTTCATTACCATTTGGCTCATGCATAAAATTACAAGCTTTTAAGAATTCACTAACTTCAGGATTCTTAGTAATATCTAAAAAACTAGATTTCCCATCCATATTATACACTCTCTTCACTTCTCCTAATAAAATTACTTGGCTCGAACTTATCAATTTGAATAGGAATTACAAACGGACTAGATAATGTCTTTACCCTTGTAAAGCCCACATCTTGAGACTTTAGTAAAGATTGTGCAAAATCATTAAAATCATAAAATTTAGCTAATTCTCTGATTTCTTTCTCACTATTAAGATGACTGACAAACCAATTTTCTGTATTAGCCAATATATTTGGATGAATTGATGATACTTCTTGTGTTGCATAAACCAAACCTATTTTATACTTGGCTCCTTCTTTGGCAATCCTTGGCCATGTATCAGTTAATTTTAAATCTTTTCCGATTAAGTTATGTGCTTCCTCAATATATATAACAATATTTTGAGGTTTTTTTCCTTCTGTAAAAGTCTTCATTGACTCATTAAAAATATATCCTGCAATATCTTGACTAACTCTATCTCTTATCAAAGCATTACCAACTGACAAATCAAGTATAACAATTTTCCCTTCGCATAAATGTTTATATATTTCTTCTCTTACATCAGAATCTCTTTCAAAACTATGATATTTTTGAGCCTCAGAAATAGACTTAAATCCATTAAAATACCCGTCGGAATCATTTTTCATACACAACATATTTAAAAGAATTCTAATTTCTTCAGTAATCCACTTATCTATTACTTCAGCATCCTTTGGAGTATATTTCCTTTCCTCTTTTTTTATTTTACCGCGCCCAATATCCTCTAACTCTTTTTTGATTTCTTGTTTAACTTTTCTAAGCTTTATAAACCAAGATCTGCTTTCAAATAATGACAACCCTTTTTTAGGATCAATTTCTTCATCTACTAGTCTCCTTATATCTTTATTTGCCTCAAAATATACCTTATGCCAATTTGGCGCAGAAAACTTTGCAGCAAATAAAACCGTTTGATATAAAGCTACCTTTTGTGCCCATTTTACAGTTTCTGGCTTATTGCTCTCATCAGGTTTATCAAAAGAAATGCTGTTCATAAATAAATTTAAATCAGCCGCTCCACCACTTCCTGATTTTTGTCTAATACAATCACATATTATTGTGTGTCCTTCTTCTAGCTGTTTATAAAAATTATTTAATAATGGCTTGAACCCATCTGTTGTAACACTTCTATACCTTACACAATCATCTTTGTAAATAGCAGCAATAGAACCCTTATCTTGGTCATTTGCATTAGCATATTCACCATTTATATCATAAATAATTTGACCAATTTTCAAATCACAATCCTGTGAAACTTTTTTAACAACAGAAACCGTTTGTTTTATCATATTTGATTTACCAGTTCTTGTCATACCTAATACTGCAGTTCGTCTAGCCAAAAAATCTGATGGCTGTATAGAAAAAGGGACTAAGTCAGCCTCCTTCGATCTATGTAATCTATCAGTCGAAGTGTATCTCACTGTACCAATTTTAAAGGATTCAACCTCTTTAGTTATTCCCAAATCCTTAAAATCATCTTTAAATTTAGTTCTTCTTATAGGATCAACATAATTCACAATTTCTTTTAAAGCTTCTCCGTCAGGCATATAAACTCTCATTTTTGACGCAGTAGAATAATTTTCAACATCACTTCCAAGATATAAATTATCATTTTTTAGATAAAATGTTCCTAAAACCCTACATTCAAGACCACTGAACTGCATTTTGCTTTTTGTTAATACATCATAATCTTCTTGATCAGGCTCATCATATTGTTGACGTTGATTTTGATAATTATCTATTCTAGTTTTAATCATGTCGTCATCCTGCGGAAGCTTGCATGAACTCATTACTCTTAGTAAAATAATCTCTTTATCTATCTCATCAGCATATGAAATATTATCAGAATCTAAAGAAGTAGCAATTAAAAAACTATTATGAGGAATACCTTTTACTTTTGATTTCCAGTCATCATTTGTCATCAATAAAGCTTTTTCATAATCAATAGAAAATATCCATCCAACAAAATTATTTTTTTGAATCAATGTACACAATTTACAATCTTTTGAAATTTCATTTAAAACACTACTCATTTGTATCTCCTATAAAATTTATTGAAGTTTTTATCGTTTTCAATTCTTTATCACTTAACCAGAGCTTATTATCAGAAACAAACATAACTTCTATCCCCGTACCATTATTGGCCGCACTATGATGAATTTTATATTCCTTTGATTCATAATCACTATATAATGATTTTATATAATCCTCATTATCATAAGAAACTATCCAGTCATTTGAAAGACTTCTTATTTGCTTACAAAGCCTCTCATGATCTTTTTTTGTAAAGAAATTCTTATACAAATCTTTCCCCTTTTTAAAATATGGAGGATCAAAATATATAACACTATTTTCATATTTTGGTATTATGTTTTTTATAAACGTATTTATTTCACAATTATATAGTTTTATTTTATTCCTATATGATGCTATCTTTTCAATTCTTCTGATTAATTCCTCTTTTTTAAATCTTGCATCTATCAAATATTTGCCATTTTGATTAAGTCCACCAATAGGACCAGCCTTTAATATTCCTGAGCGATTCGTTCTATTTAAATATAAAGCTGCAAAACCCAACTCTAATGAGTATTTTTTATTTTGATTTAAATAAATTGATTTTTGTTTATGCCATTCATCAATAGATATGGAGGTATTTTTTATCAACTGAACAAGCTTTTCACTTTCTGTTAAAATTGCTCGCCAAATAGAATAAATAGATTTATCAAAATCATTTATGACAATACTATCTACACACCCATCAAATAGCAAACCCAATGCAACTCCTGCTCCTCCAGCAAAAGGCTCAACATATGTTCCACTATGATTTGATTTTTCTATCATAGACTTTATTATTGGCAGCATTTTCGTCTTTCCGCCAGGATATCTTAACGGAGAATAATTCATATCTCTTCCTCTCTATACTTTTATATCCACATCAATGTTTAATGATTTGTCGTCCTTGATGTTTAAATATACTTTTATTTCTTTATTCTTTGAAATTATTTCAAATAACTTATCATCTATATCAAAGCAAACCCACTCTAGTCTTTTTGAATACTCAGATATGCAAAGCTGGTTTTCCTTATCAATACATAATTTATTTTTTACTTTTTTATTATTGTTATAAAGATAACTCTTACTAACTACTAGTTCTTGTTGATTATGAATTATTCTAATAGCCATTTTTGTTACATCAATAATATTGTTGGTTTCATTTTTTAACTCTAATAACAATAAAATAGCCCTCGATGAAATGGCTGATTCATTAATTGCTATCGAAAATTTTTCTTTTTCTGCAAACATTTGTATTAAATCATTTCTTGTCGCTATTGAATTAGTTGCATTTTTCCTTATGTATATTTCACCATCTCTTAATTCTGTCTTGCCATTTTTAGAATATGGTTTCTTTATTACATATGGCTTGTTTATACAATTTTTTATTTTAATATATTTAATTTCTTTCCCTTCAACGATTTGAGACCCTAATTCAATTTTTATACTTGGTTCAATATATGAATTTAACAAAGATTGTATTTCTGATATATCAGGCAACTCACCACTCATGCCTTTTATTTTGAATGTTTTATCTTCCACCCCAAATATTATAAATTTATCACCAAGCTCTTTACAATTTGCAAAAGATACAATATCTTTAATTAGTGACGACTTTTTATCTTCTTCATAATATTTTAATTTAATATCGAAAACATCAGACTCTTGTTTCGTTGCTAATAATTTCTCTATCATTTACTCTCCAATTAAATATTCTTGTTCATTGTATTCATTATATCACACATTTAGCTATTTTGTATTAGAAAATATATAAATTATAAATTAATTTCTTTAAAGTAACAATGCATGAACATTTGAATTTAAGAATTACTATTATAAAGATAAAAATTTTTTAGAAAAAAGGCACCATTGCCTTAAATTATTTAATTTTAAAATAAAAATGTCCGTTACTGTCGTTGCTTAAACACATCTTTGCCAATTCTTTCAAAACACTTATAAAAAAGAACCTAACATATTAATCAATGTTAGATTCTTTTTATTTTCGCTAGTTTCAAAATGTCTTGCCCTTTCCTGTGTTTTTTTTAAAATTTACTTGCCCAAGCAGAAAGCTCTTGCTCGCTTGCACTTGCTGAAAATCTTTTGCCTTCGCATAGTTTTGCGCCACTACACGAACTCATAAGTTCACGATTTGTGTTGCCCATGTTTGAGCCCCCAGATGTGGCAAACGGAATAATCTTTTTCCCTGCGAGATTATATTGCTCCAAAAATGTGTTTATAATTGTTGGCGCAACATACCACCAAATTGGAAAGCCAACAAACACCGTGTCATACTCGTCCATGTTTTCAACTTTGCTTGCTACTTTTGGGCGAGATGAGAGGTCCGCCATTTCAACGCTGCTTCTGCTGTGTTTGTCCATCCAATCAAGGTCATGAGAGAAATATGGAACTTCTGGCTTAATTTCAAACAAATCGCCGTCCACCACCTTTGCAAGGCGTTCAGCGAGCCTTTTTGTTGTTACTGTTGCCGAAAAATATGCCACTAATTTTTTCATTTTTCACCTCAAATTAATGATTTTTTTATAAAAAACATACTTTTTTGTTGATTCTGCTTCAAAAAACCTTCAATAGTTTTGAAACTATTTCAAAAAAACTCAATAACTTTTGAAATTATTTCAAAAAACCTTTAATAATTAAATCTTCTGCTTCGGTTGCATTAAGCCCCAAAGTTTCAAGCTTTATCAGTTGTTCGCCTGCAATTTTTCCGATTGCCGCCTCATGAACAAGGGTCGCCTCAACACACTCACAAATAATTTTTGGAGTTGAATCGATGCGTGCATTTCCGACCAAAATTCCGTCACAAGAAACATGTCCAAATGAGCGGTTTTTGCCTTTGACTTTCGAGAAAAAGTTTTGATAGGAATTGTCTTTTGCAACGCTTCTTGACATCACATCAACACTGCTGCCCTCTCCCAAAAGTTCGACATCAAACATTGTTGAAGCAGTCTGGTTTTCGGTTGTGAGGATTTTTTCTTTGATAACAAGTTTTGCATTTTTTCCAAGTCGAGCAGATGTTGTTCTCTTCGAACTTGTCACTCCCCAAAGTTGGGTTGTTTCCATTTCGAAATTGCTCCCCTCTTTCATATCAATTTTTGTGACGGGATTGAGAATTTTATCTCCCGCACCTTTGCCTGAGCCAAGATGCCTTTCAATATAGTTCACATGAGAGTTTTTTCCAAGATGGAATGAGTGTATGCCATTATGCTCACTTGTTTTGCTCGATGGATTGTGTATTCCACAGCCAGCAACAATCGTCACATCTGCGTCCTCTCCAATATAGAAATCGTTATAAACCAAATCTTCAAGTCCACCAACCGTGATTATGACTGGAATGTGAACGCTCTTGCCTTTTACGCCAGGCTTTACAATAATATCAATTCCGCTCTTGTCTTTTTTGGGATTAATTTCAATTTCGCTCGTTGAATTTCGGCTGAGCGCTTGTCCATTTTTTCGAATGTTGTATGCGCCATCTGGGATTTTGTGAAGGTCAGAAATTTGAGCGAGAAGGTCTTTGTCAATCTTGTCCATTGTCCGCCTCCTTCCCAAGTTTTTTGCATGTGACATCTTTGAGCGATGGCAAAATGTCTTTTGCTGGCCCAAACCTGTCCACTCGTGACGAATTAAGCACAACAATTTCGTCTGCAATGTCAAGAATTTTTTGTTGATGAGTGACGATAATTGTCATTGCTCCCCTTTTTCTCAAATCGTTAAAAATGTTGGCAAGCCCGCCAAAACTCCAAATATCAATGCCCGCTTCTGGCTCGTCAAAAATATTAACTTTTTTGTTTTCGGCAAGACAGATTGCAAGTTCAATTCTTTTTAGTTCGCCACCCGAAAGGCTTGACGAAAGTTCGCGGTTATAATAGTCTTTTGCACATAGTCCAACACGCGAAAGATATTCACAACCACATTTGAAGTTAAGTTTGTCGTGAGCAGCAGTTTCAAGCAAATCGCGAACTATGAGTCCTTTGAATTTCACAGGTTGTTGAAAAGTGAATCCAATCCCCGCCTTTGCTCTTGCAGTGATATCCAAATCGTTTATGTTTTTACCGTCAAAAACAATATTGCCCTGAGTCTGTTTCAAAATCCCCATAATAATTTTGACCATGGTGCTTTTTCCGCTTCCATTATGTCCAGTTATGGCGTAAATTTTCCCATAATCAAACTTTAGATTTATATCTTCAAGGATTGTTTTGTCAGCAACACAAAAACCAATGTTTTGCAGTTCTAACATGTTTACTCCTTTCTTCTTTTACAATCATTAACATTCTACATCAACTTCAATCAAAGACAAACAAATTTTTATGATTTTTGAAACAAAAAAACGCATATTTTCTTCAAATATGCGCTCTTTTGTTTACTTTACAATGAGTTCGTCACCTTTTGCATCAATCACAATGGTTTCGCCCGCCGTCATTTCTCCCGACAAAATGCGTCGAGCAACTGCGGTTTCAACCGTGTCTTGAATAAAGCGTTTGAGAGGTCTTGCTCCATAGGCTTCATCATAACCATTTTTGATGATGTAGTCCTTTGCCTCAGGTGTGACTGAAAGCGAAAGATTTTTGTCTTTAAGGCGAGATGCAAGACGAGCAATGAGCAAGTCAACAATCTTGCCAATCTGGTCTTTTTGCAAAGGTTGAAACAAAATTATGTCGTCAAGTCTATTCAAAAATTCCGGTCTGAAATGTTGTTTCAAAACTGCCTTCACTGCTTCTCTTGCTTCCTCTGTGATTTTGTGATTTTTTTCAATGCTTTGCAAGATCATATCTGCTCCAAGGTTGCTTGTGAGAATTATGATTGTGTTTTTGAAATCAACAGTTTTTCCAAGTGAGTCAGTAATACGCCCATCGTCCAAAATTTGAAGCAAAACATTAAATACGTCTGGGTGTGCTTTTTCAATCTCGTCAAACAAAACAACCGAATATGGTTTTCTTCGAACCGCCTCGGTCAGTTGTCCGCCCTCCTCATATCCAACATATCCTGGAGGCGCTCCAATAAGACGAGAAACCGAAAATTTTTCCATATACTCACTCATGTCAAGTCGAATGATGTTTTTCTCATCGTCAAACAATGCTTGGCTGAGTGCTTTTGATAGTTCTGTCTTACCAACACCAGTTGGTCCCAAAAACAAGAACGAACCAAGTGGTCGATTTGGGTCTTGAATTCCCGCACGCGAACGCAAGATTGCGTCACAGACTTTTTGCACCGCTTCATCTTGCCCAACAACTCGCTCGTGCAAAATTTCAGGAAGTCTCAAAACTTTTTCTCGCTCACTTTCTTTGAGGCTGGAAACCGGAATTCCCGTCCACTTGGAAACAACTTGACGGATTTCATCTTCTGTCACTTTGCTTTGCAAAATTCCGTTTTTTGTGCCTTCAACAAGTTTTTCCGCTTCTTTCAACTGGTTTTGAAGGTCAATGAGTTTTGTGTATTTAAGTTCCGCCGCACGATTAAGATCATACTCACGCTGTGCACTTTCAATCTCGGCATTAACCGATGCAATTTGTTCTTTAATGAGTTGAACTTTGTTGATATTTTCCTTTTCATTTTTAAGTTTTGCACTCATTGCTTGAAATTCGCTTTGAAGTTCGGCAAGTTCTTTTTGAATGTCCCCAAGGTGCGCTTTTGAAAGGTCGTCTGTTTCTTTTTTTAGAGCAGTTTCTTCAATTTGAAGTTGAATGATTTTGTGCCTAATCTCGTCCATCTCGGTTGGCATTGAGTCAATCTCGGTCTTCACAATCGCACAAGCCTCATCAACAAGGTCAATCGCCTTGTCTGGCAAAAATCTGTCAGTGATATATCTGTTTGAAAGAACTGCCGCTGAAATCAAAGCACTATCGGCAATTTTCACGCCATGGTAAACCTCATATCGCTCTTTGAGTCCACGCAAAATCGCGATTGTGTCAGCAACAGTTGGTTCGCCCACCAAAACGGTTTGAAATCTTCTTTCAAGTGCTGGGTCTTTTTCAATGTATTTGTGATATTCGTTCAAAGTTGTTGCACCAATGCAGTGCAATTCTCCACGTGCCAGCATTGGTTTCAACAAGTTGCCCGCGTCCATTGCCCCTTCTGTTTTGCCAGCGCCAACAATCGTGTGGAGTTCATCAATAAACAGAATGATTTTGCCATCACTCTTCTTGACTTCATTCAAAACAGATTTAAGTCTTTCCTCAAATTCGCCTCGATATTTTGCGCCCGAAACAAGTGCGCCCATATCAAGTGAAAATATGGTTCTGTTCTTCAAGTTGCTTGGAACATCACCGTTGACAATACGCTGAGCAAGTCCCTCAACAATCGCTGTCTTTCCAACACCCGCTTCACCAATGAGAACTGGGTTATTTTTCGTCTTTCTTGACAAAATCATAATCGTGTCACGAATTTCGCTATCTCGTCCAATGATTGGGTCAATCTTGTTCTTTCGTGCAAGTTCAACCAAGTCTGTTCCATATTTTTTGAGGGCGTTATATGTGCCTTCGGGATTGTCAGTTGTCACATTTGCATTGCCTCTCACACTTGCAAGTTCTTTAACAAACTCGCCTTTAGTCACTTTATTTTTTGCAAGAACGTCCAAAACAGACTTTCCGCCCTTCTCAAAAAGAGCAAGCATGATATGTTCAACAGAAACATATTCATCCTTCATTTGCTTTGAAATGTTTTCGGCAAACCCAAGCACTTGGTCGGCCTCACTCGATAGATACGCCTCTCTCAATGGACTGATTTTTGGAAGACGAGCAATCTCTTCCTCGCAGTCTTTCAAAAGGTAATCTGTGTTTATATTCATATCTCTGAGCATCTGATAAATCAAACCATCTTGGTCACTAGCAAGCACTCTCAAAATATGAATAGGTCGAATCTCTTGATTGCCAAACTCCAACGCACATCTTTGTGCATTTTGGATACATTCAACGCTTTTTTGTGTCAATTTATCGTAGTTCATAGTCTTATCCTCCTTTTTTCAAACACACATTATAGACCTCAAAATTAGCACTGTCAAGGGGAGAGTGCTAATTTTTTGCATTTTTTAAAAAAAATTTTTCAGCAAAACACTTTCGCAATTTCACCTTAAATTTTATCCAATCTTTTCTCTCGCAAACAAAAAAACACCTTTCGGTGTTTTTTCTATTTTTGATTATCTAAATCCCAATCTTTGTGTCCTACATAATCATGTGCAAAAACAGGGTACTTTTTTGCAAATTCAGTTGTTTTGGGATGTTTTCTTGTTCCATCCAGATTATACTCTTCAAGATAAGGCGTCAGTTTTTCTACCAATAAATCATTTAAAGATTCATATGTTCTTAAAACAGAGAAATCGTTTTCGTCTAATTCATAATATTGACTGCACTTTTTGTCATTTTTATATGCAAATACTTTTCCTCCAAGAATACATCCAAAAACGATATAACTTTTGTCTAACGAACGAGAAAAATTCTCAATTAAAATATCATATGGAACATTTTCTGTTTCAAATCTGCAACTTTGAACACCATAAATACAGAATGATGAAAAGAATAAGCGCATCCCATTAAAGTTTTTATAAAATTCTTTTAAATCATTTGGTAAATACCATTTCATTTTTTTAAACAATTTTGGCATATCCACCGGTTTATAAAAGTAATGCAACTTTGTATCTTTTTGTATATGGTCAGTATTACACAAGATTGTCACGTATTTATCTTCATAATCCACTTTCCATTTCTCAAATATTTCTTTTATTGGTTCCATTCCACACTCCATTCTTAATATAACATAAAACTGAATTTTTTCATACAAAAAAACACCTTTCGGTGTTTTTTCTATTTTTGCTTATCTAAATCCCAATCTTTTTCACCTGTGAATTGATGTGCAAACATAGGATAATTTTTTGCAATTTCAATTACTCTAGGATGTTTTCTTGTTCCGTCAAGATTATATTCTTCAAGAAATGGAGTCAGTTTTTCTACCAATAATTCATTTAAAGATTCATATGTTCTTATGACAGAGAAATCGTTTTCGTTTAGTTCATAATATTGGCTACACTTTTTGTCATTTTTATATGCAAACACTTTTCCTCCAAGAATACAACCAAAAACAATATAACTCCTGTCTAACGAACGGGAAAAGTTCTCAATTAAAATATCAAATGGAGTATTTTTTGTTTCAAATCTATTAATTTGAGTTCCATAAATACTGAAAGATGAAAAAAATAAGCGCATTCCGTTAAAGTTTTTATAAAATTCTTTTAAATCTTTGGGCAAATACCATTTCATTTTTTTAAACAATTTTGACATATCCACTGGTTTATAAAAATAGTGCAAATTTGTATTTTTTTGTATATAGTCACTCTTGCACAATATTGTCACATATTTATCTTCATAATCCACTTTCCATTTTTCAAATATTTCTTTTATTATTTCCATATTTTTCTCCTACTCATAATTTATTGCAAATATTTTAATCTGTCAACCACCCAGTCATAAATTTTTTCGAGTTTGCCGATATCAGTCTCATTTCTCCAGTTGTTTCCATGGATATAGAAATGACTATTTTCTCCAAATCTTGGCAAAAACACAATGTTGTCTGGATTGCCAATGAGATTAATGTTATTACCGCTCCTGCTAACATCAATAATATGACATCCATCATAACCTTGAACTTTTCCTTTATTTACTAGTTGCCACGCTTCAGAGCCATACTCATTCATATCACCTTTCCAATGGTAATCTGAATTACCTTCTAAAAATGCTTCCCGTTCTTTTTTCCAAGCTTCCTTAACAGCTTTGCTCCTTTGATATTTCTTTTGATTTTCTGTTAGTAGTGGTTCATCTGGAACATCAGGTTTTGCTTCAGGATTTAATTCTGCTTTTTTTGGAGTAATTTTGTTAGAACGTAACTTGTTTGCAATGGCTTTTATAGCCTTTTGACCGCAGAACATAACAACAGCGGTAACTCCACCAACAATCAAAGCTTTGACAAGCCCCTCCATTGTTATTGGTTCACCTTTTATTCCAGCGGTTGTGATATATGAAATTGCTCCGCTAGCCAAACCGCTTGCAAGTTGTAAGCCTGCTTCAATAAAGAACCTAGCAACAACATTTTTAACTTTAGACAATGCCGCCTTTGTTGCGACACTTGTTGCAGAGGTAATGCCAGCAGTCAACACACCTGTCACAGCACTTGCCCCAACTGACACCCAATCAATGTTGTCGACAGCGACACCAGAGATTGTGACCTGCATAAATAGGTCGATTGAAGCACCAATTATTGCACCGCTAAGGAATGGACCAATTCCAGGAATTGAACCGATCATAACTCCCAGAACCACTCCAGTAACTGCGATAAGCCCCATCCAAATTCTTTCCCAGATTGAAGCTTTTTCTTCCGGGTCTGGTGGCAGTTCAAGAGTTTGAACAGAACCATCAGCCATAATAATGTAATAATAGTTATCGTTGATATGCGCTTCATATTGGAGCAACAGGTCGGCATCAACACCCAACAATGCTTCATTTTGGTTGCCTGCCATATAATCGTTCAATGCCTGATATGAAATGAAACTTGAATTTTCAATATTCACCATAAGTGAATTGAAATCTTGATTTGCAAGGATTTCATCAAGCAACTTATATGTGTCTGTGTAATCAATTTCAGAGGTTAAGCCATAGGCATCATACTTAAACTCTTCGCCGTAATTTGCATAGTGACTTATTTCTTTAAGGTCATAATTATAAACATCACCCAAAGAATCATCATAGTCACCAGTATCAATAACACTTTTGTAGAATATAGCATAATCTTGGACATTATATTGGACATAATTTCCATATGCAATATAGTGAACCGGGCCCCAATTTTCGTTATATGTGACCATGAACACCATGTCCGCATATTCTTTTGAAGACTCGCCATTTTCTCCAATAGGAGTTAAAATAACCCCTTCTTTTACTTCATCAAGAGTTAATGAGTTTTCGTCTTTTATACTAACAAAACCAGCCTCAAAAAAGTTATTGCTGTTTTGTCCCAAGAAATAGTAATATCCAATTCCTGTTATTGTTCTGTTCCCAACATTTACTTTTGCAGGGAAAATGTCATATCCATACTCCATCAAATCGAGCATGACAAGTGTATAGAGGAAAGACTCTTCTTCACTTAATTCCTCAGTGGTCGATGATTGTGTTTGTGATGTCGAGTTGGAATCGTCTTGACTGAAAGCATCTTGAACTTTTACGAATGTGTCATGCAAAAGGTCTTGGTTTTGTTTGTCTTCTTCGTCTTCAAGGTCAAGTTGACGCGTAATTTCAGTCTGAATTGCTTGCTCATATTCTTTTTTATCAACCAAACCTCGAACTGAAAGCATGAGTCCTTGTTGTGAAATAAACAGCATTGTGAATGCCATAAACACAACCAAGCAAGGGAATATGATGCGGGCAAAAGTCTTTTTGAAATCAAATGTTTTGAATTTATAAGCATTTTCATGGTGACGCTTGAATGTCACAGGTTTTTGAACAGTTTGAACATTGACATCACTTGTTTCAATTTGATTTTCAATTTCTGGAATTTGTTTTGATTTATTTTTTCTCTTTGCAAACCAGAATCCAAAAAGAATTGACATCAACAAAACGACAAATGAAGTTACGCCCGAAATTATTGAAGTTTTGGTTTTTGAACTCATTTGAGCAAGGTTTTTGCTGCCATTTGAATTTCCATTCGAAGACGCACTTGTTGTCCCTGACATTTGTGCCCCACCATTTTCATCAGCCGTCTTCCAAACCGCCGTCAATTTGACAGTGTTTTGTTTTTCTCCGCAAATTTCAGCAATTTCATTCAAGTTGAGTTGAGATTTGAATATTGAACCAACAAGTCCATGTTGATATAACCAACCAACAAATTCAAGTCCATCGGTGCGAAGTTCTGGCAAATTCAATGTTTCGTCACTCGTTTCATATGTTTTTTGAACTTGACCATTAATCAAAGTTATTGCTGTTTTGTTGTCACTGCCTTGTGGCACATCTTTGATGTCAGATTTTCTTGTCCAAACCGCATCAAGCCGCATTGATTCCACATTTGGAACTTGATTGATTTGTCCACGATAAAATCTGATTGAGCCATCTGCTTGAACAAATGCATAGCCGAATAAATCATATCCATTTTTTGAAACATCAGGAAGAACTTTTAAATCTCCGACATGAGCGTTGAATGAATCAAGCAGTTTTCCATCATAAATCGAAATTGAAACATTTGCATAATTCCAAACTGCATACAGAGTTATGTCATTTGGACTTTCAAAAATATATTCATCAAAGAATATGTTTCCTTCATCATCTTGCCAGCCACCAAAAACAAATTTTGGGTCTTGTGGTTGAAGTGTTGGAAGTTCAAATTTTTTGCCACCATATGCACGATTCAACATAATTTCAGTTGTTCCGTCAACAAGTCTAAACGAATACACCTTGTTTGGCGAATATATATCAACATAGAACTCAATGCTTCGACCAATTCTGTCAACAAGGATAATTTCGTAATTACCCTCTTCGTCAATCACTGGAATTTCAGCATATTCAGCCATATGATAAATTGTTGTTTCGCCACCAACTCTTTTTATTTTTATAATTCCATATGGGTCAAGAGAATTTTGTGCATTGGTGATAACAACATTGTTTGCACGAATTCTTGTGTGATTATCAAGTTTGTTGAGTTTGTGTTCTGTGGTAATTCCATTGAGAGTTCTTTCAAAAGTTATGCTTGAAAGCATATCTCCTGGCGCAAGATAAATCGCAGAGAACTCAGTTGTTCCAGCATAATTTTTTTCAACAATTTTATATCTTCCGCTTGGAGCAAGGTTCGAATCCAAAAATTCTTGAACCGAAACGCCATAAGGCATTTCAAACACCAAATCAGTTCCTTCGTGGAAAAGTGTGATTGTCGCACTTTCATAATCTCTTATCGACAAAAATTTGATGGAATATTTGCCAAGTTCAATTTTGCCGTTCTCGTCCAAATAAGCATAAACTCTGTCATTGAGATATGGCTCACCAGCCGACATACGATTTGCTTGATTTTCATCTGAAAAAACCACAATATCATTTGCAAGATTTAGGTTTTCAATGGTTTTGAAATTATTGTAGTCATCAATTTCTTCTTGCGAGGAATCTTCTGATATGCTTGGTGCAATGGAGTTTTCTTTTATCGTGAGATAGGTTTCAGGGTTTGATGCGTCAAAATAATGTTTTGAAACCATTTCACGAGCTAATTTATGCAAATTTTCAAGCATTTTCTTTTCTGAACTATATTCAATTTCATCAAAAACAAAGCCGTTTGATGTTTTTTGAACTTTGCTAACCAAATATTTGTTTGCAAAATTATATGCATCGCTTTCGTCAGCAAAGCAAACGATTATATTCCCAACACCTTTTGATTTGAGAACGACCGCGTATTGCATGCTGTCATAGTCACTCACACCATTTGCATTTTCAAGAGTTGATTGGTTGATTATTGGGGTTTGTCCCTCTTCAACAACAGAAAATCTCCAAACAAACTTATATGTATCGCCAGAGGTTTCTCCGTCAAAATAATCTTCATTATTCGCAAAAATCGCCTCATAGTTTCCTTCTTCAAGGTCAGAAAACTCCCAAGTGTCATCGCTTGCTTGTTTTGTTGAAACAAGTTTTGTTTTTGGCAGATTTTTGTCATCTCTTTCAACCTCTTCCCAATCTCCATCAAGCCTAAAAACTTTTCCAACAAGTGGAGCATAGATATTTTTTGAGAAAAGGTTGGTTTTTAACTTCACATAACCTTTCACAAAAACAGGATAAGAATCACTCGTGCTAAAAACTCTTTGACTATCATCAGAAAAAAGACTGTTGCCAAAATAAATTTTTGCATTATTCTCAGAACCCTGCTCATGAATAAAAATTGTTTTTGTCCTGACAAGTCCTAGCTTTGTTGTTATTTTAAAATCATATCTTCCAGGATTCAAAAATACTTCACCGTCATTGCATTTGACATAATTTTTACTATTGTTAAAACGATATTTTATGTCAAAATTATTGCCACGCATATCAATTCTAAATCCGTCAACCGAACCCTGTTTGTTCGCAATCACTCCACCTTTTTGTTCAAGAGTTGTTGTGGTTTGCTCGTCACGAGTTGTTTCCTCATTATTTGAACTTGAATAATACATATTTTCAAAAACAACTTCTCCACTTGTGTTGCATAAATAGAATGTGGTTTCTTCAACGATATTTTTATAAGTTTTTCTTGTTATTAAGAATTTCTTTTCGTAATTAACAAGTTCATACGCAATTGTAACTTTTATATAAACACCATTTTTTAAATCTTCACCCTTTGGTGTATAAAGATTAAATGGAGTTTTGTTATTGCTCGGATTAAATTCGTTAAAAAAGTTTACAGTATGTATGCCATCCGTTTCCTTGTTTGAAAACTGATTAAGTCGAGTCCAATCAGAACTTGTTGTGGGATAAGCCTTGCTGTCAGACGGAACGAATTTTTGAACAATAACAGCACCTTTGCCAACAACCCCAACTGAAGATAAACCATTTATGCCTTTTTGCCAAGTATCTTCACTGATGTTCCACTTTCTTCCGTCAACACCCAAAATGTCATCATTTGAATCAAAATTATATTTTAATTTCAATGCAACAGATTTATAGCCAACAATGATTTTTTCACCTTTTTCATCAAGAACGAGATTGTTGTTTTCATCAACTTTATAAATTTCCTCGCCACTGCCTGCAACATAGCCGTAAGCATCAAATCCGTTATACTTTTCGCTTCCTTGCAGAACCTCACCGCCTTCGCCAAGCGTTTCGACAAAAAGGTTTGCAAAAGTTGTGCCTTTGCCATCTTTTGACAAGACATAACTTTCGCTTGCGTCACCAACAACATATCCCGTATCATTTTGGACTTCGAATGATTTTGTTTTCAAATATTTATTGTTTTCATCAAGAACAATTGCTCCATTCGCGTTTGTTCCTTCAATGTCAACAATGCTTTCTGCACTGACTTTTGCAAAAGGAATAAACATGAACGCAACAATGAGAGAAAATAGAGCAAGCACAAATAATATTGGAAATATAACTTGTTTTTTGTTTTTATCCATTCATTCCCTCCATTTCAAAAAACTTTGAATAACTATTTATCAACGATTCAATTTGTTCAAATGTGATATATCCTTTCGCGAGGGAGACTTTTAAATATTTGCCGCCAAAAGCTTCAAAAATTTGCTGAGGAATCAAGTCTTTGAAATCTTGTTCATAGTCAAACAAACCATATTTTTCAATATCCTCTTGAAGTTTTGCTTCATCATATTTCATGCTTTCGTCAACTTCAAAAATATTTGTGAACCCCTCAGTCGCTGCAGGGACTGAAAGCATTCCATTGACATAATAACACATATGTTCAAATGTGACAGGGCTCCATGCATTGGTGTGTTCTTCAACTATTTCAAAGTCAATAAGGCTGACTTTTTTATGACAAAGTTTACCAATCTCGTCCATAAATTCTTTGTCAAAATAATGTCCAACATAAGCCTCTGCATTGTCGTTTGTAATATAAACGTAACGCTTTTCGTTGTAATCCCAAAAACCATGTTCATCAATCACATCAACAGAAGTTCCATCATCAAAATTCAATTTCAAGACCTTGTAAAAGTCTTCGCCATGCGAATCAATAAACAAAATTGGTGCACTATCAAACGTGCCAGTGAACAGATTCCATACCAGTAGTTGTTCTGTCCCATCCAAATCTTCCACCGCTTTTTGAGTTCCATCAAAGAGTGTAATCATAGTTCCTGTTGCAACGCATGATTGTCTGAAATGTGCATCAACATACACGGTTTCGCCTTCAACATTGGTTAAATTAATTAAAAACAATGGATTATCTGTGTATTTAATACCTTTTATTAAGAAATAAAGAAATTCCCAATCACCAGAAGCAGTCACATCTCTTCCTGTGTCATATCTAAATCTAACAGGGTCTTGCGTTTCTTTTAGTCCATCATTTAAAAATGTTCTCAAAACAACATAATATGATATTGATAACCATTGAGCATTCAAAGAATTAAAGGAATAATCGGCGTGATTTACCACCAACTCACACTTTTCATTGTAATATTTCATGGAACTAGCAAAATAACCTTGGAAAGTATAACCTTCTCTATATGGGATAGGAAGACTATTTGATAGACCTTCGACAGCAGCAATTTGAGTTTTGCCTCCACTGCCTCCATAGTTATAAATTTTCATAACACGAATTTTTTGTTCAAGAATTTCACTATATAGAATTTTTGTTCCATTATAATCTTGCTCACAAGCAACTCGAATCAATTGACTTGCAGAAGCATCATCTGAAACAACTTTCAACAATCCAGTTTCATTTATTTCTGCTCCGCTAAGATTTGATGCTGAATATTTTAAATCTCCAAATCCATAAGTTGCTGTGGTATCAAATGTGTTTTTAACAAGAACGAGTTGAGTGTATTGATGCCTTATTATGTCATTGCCAAATTCAGGTTTCCCGCTCATTGGCTTAAACACATCAAAAATTGATACCACGGATATAGCATAAGTTTTTTCGCCATCTGCAATTCTTATTATTCCAGATACAAAATTTGAGCCATTTGCGTCATTATTAATGGAAATTTTAACCAAATCGGAATCAATCTTTTCAAAATTTGCAGTATTGACATCCTCTGCTTCGCAACTCAAAATTTCAAGTCCGAAATCTTTTAACAAAAGTCCCTTATATTTGATTTGAATTGTCGTTGACCTTCCAACAAATAATTGATGACTGTTTTGAGTTATGGCTATGTTTTCGCTATCTTTATCAACAATAATATTAAATTTTGACGAGTCACAATTTGCCCCACTTGAAACAAATACAACTTCAGATTCAACCTGATTGAGTCCACCAACAACAAACTTTACTTCAAACTGCTTTGCAAGTCTATCTTTTGACTTATAAACAATTTTAACAATTGTTCCAGCAGTTGTTTTTGGATTGATGTAGATATGTCCCATTTCCATCGAGGTCACACAATCAGGTTTTGAAACAATCACCCATCTTGTATCATCTGCATTTGGAGTGTGATTTAAAGTGTAAATGTTATCTCCTCTTTGCAAATTGTTGATATTTATTGTGATTTGTTCATTTGGAATATAAACAAACAAATCAATAACTTTGCTTAAGCCATCTTGGGTTGCTTTGATTGTTATTTGTTTGTTGAGATTATCAACAGAACAAAGATTGTTTTTGACCGCAAAACTCAAACCAATTTGGTCACCATTTTTATAACTTCCCTCGATGAGTTCTGCACCTTTAATTACTGTTATTACTGGATTTAAAACACTTGCAGTTTCACTGCCAGTAATCTTTAAGTTTACTTTTTCTCCATACAAAATTGCACTAATTGGGTTGGAATTGTCTGCCACAATATTGATAAATCTTGTTGGTTTATAAATGCCGAACACCAATTTGTTTGAGCAAACTCCATCGGATTTGACTTTGAGTTCAATGGTTAAATCACCGCTTGGCAAATTGTCAAAAATTCTCAATTTGTCGTCAAAAATGGAAGCAAAATTCGTTTTTGTCAACTCAATTTCATAAGTTTTTATTTCACAGTTTGCTGGATATATTTTTATGTCAAACAATGATTTAAGTGAATATTCTTTGTTTTCATTTAAAGTTGTTTTTGTTTGAACAACTTCAATTTGAGTGACTGGAATATAAATATAAACTTCTCGCGTTTCGCTCAAAATCACACCATTTTGATTTGTTGAAATTGTCACAACAAAGTGAGGATTATCTATCGTTATTTCTTGAATTGATTTGATTTTGACAACTTTTCCAACAACCTCAGCCAATGTATTATCACTGATTGAAATGTCATAAACCTTGTTGCTCTCTGTGACATTAAATGGGCTTAAAAATTCAACTGAGAATGCAATTTCATCGTTTGGTAAATATTTTGTGCCATGTATTGGTCTTGTCATGTCTGTCACAGCAAAACTCGTTGCATAAACTGGCACAACTTCAACCACTTTTTCATAGAACACTCCGTCTGGCGCATCAAATCTGATTTTGATTTTTGTTCCAATCGGTGCAGTCGCTGAAATTTTTAGAGTGCCTTGCTCATCAATCGTTGCAATTTCTTGTTCAACATTCAATGAATATACAACTTGTGTTCCACCCAAAGTTGCGTTTGCTGGGGAACTTACACCCTCAAAACAATATTCTCTTTGTTGTTCAACTTCTTTTATGTCGTTGTTTTCAATAATTATTTCTCGAACAGGCTTATACAAATTGAATGTCACGATTTCAGATTCGACTCCCTCTGCTCTTGCTTGAAGAGAGAATGTCAAATCACCACTTGAAAGGTTGTCTTTGACGACCAAATTTTTATTGCTTAATATGACGTTGCTCTGTTTTGACAAAATGTATTCAATTTCTTTTGACTCACAATTTGATGGCAAAATTTCAATTTCAACAAGGTCAGCAATGTCATAAGCATAATTTTCATATAAAGTCTGAATTTTTTGTTTGATATTAATTTGGGTGACTGGAATATAAATCGCAATCTCAAAAGTTTCCGACAGAATCAACCCATTTTGATTTGTTGAAACTGTAACAACAAAACGAGGATTTTCTTTTGTTATTTGTTCAATGGATTTGATTTTTACCACATGTCCATAAACTTCTGCCAAACTTTCGTCACTAACAGCCACGTCATACACTTTATTGCATTCCGTGATATTAAATGGACTTAAAAACTCTGCGACAAATTCAATTTCGTCATTTGGCAAATACTTTGTTCCGTGGGTTGGCTTTGTATAATCTGTCACAGCAAAACTTGTGGCATAAACTGGCACAACTTCAACGGTCTGTTCATGGAAAACTCCATCCGTTGCGTCAATTCTAATTTTTATTTTTGTTCCGATTGGTGCAGTGGCTGATATTGTCAACATTCCATTCTCGTCAATGGTTGCAATTTCTTCTGAAACATCAAGCGAATATGTGACCGGTTTATCTCCAAATGTTGCATTAAATGGATAAACATTTGCACAGAAAGAGTAGGATTTTTGTTGTTCGACTTCTTTTAGGTCTGCATTATCAAGCTTTATGTCTTGAACAGGTTTATACAAATCAAATACAAATATGTCAGAACTAACATCATCTGCCGAAACAAAAACTTCAATTTTCAAATCACCGCTTGGCAAATCATTTTTTACGATTAATTTGTCACCCAAAATAGTTGCATAATCATTTGAGGAAATCTCAAATTTAACATCTTTTATTTCACTATTTTGAGGCAAAATTTCAGCAGAAATCAAATCTTTGATGTCATACGATGTTCCTTCTTTGAGAGTTGTAAGAAGTTGAGATGCTTCGATTTTTTGAACAGGAATATAAACATAGATTTCAATTTCTTGGCTCAATATCACACCATTTTGATTTGTGTATGCTGTCACAGAAAAATGTGGGTTTTCTTTGGTTATCTCTTTGCTAATGACAACAGAATGTCCCGATACTGTTGCTAGCGTTTCATCACTTACTTTCAAATCATATTTTTTATTGATTTCGGTGACATTAAACGGACTCAAAAATTCCGCATTAATCGCAATGACATCACCTGGCAAATACTTTTCACCATGGCTTGGTGTTGTCATGCTTGTCACAGCAAAACTTGTGGCATAAACTGGAACAACTTCAACAACCTGCTCATAGCTTACATCATCTGCCGCTTCCATTCTTATTGTTATTTTTGTTCCGATTGGTGCAGAATCAGAAATTTTTAACAATCCTGAATCATTTATTATTGCAATATCTTTTGAGACATTGAGAGTGTAAACAATTTTCTTTGAAGCATTTGTTGCTGTTCGAGGCTCTGCTTTCGCACTAAAGTTATATGATCTTTTTTGCTCAACATTCTTTAATGACTTATTAAAAGAACTAATGCTTGTGACAGGCTTATAAAGATTAAATGTTTTTTCTGCATAGATTGAAGCGTCTTGAAGACTTGAAACTCTTATGGTTGCTTTCAAATCTCCTCTTGGAAGATTGCTATCAACGCAAATTGTTCCATCAAGCAAAACTTTGCAGTAATCCGCGCCATCAACAACATCATAAACAAGGCTTTTGTTTGTCGCGAAATCTGGAACACAATTTGCGATTAATTTTGCTTTTTCACCCTGAAACAAAGTGTCTGATTCATTTTGAATAACAATTTCATCAAGTGGAGTTTCAACAACGCTAAACACCAAAGTGTTGCTACTGATAACGGAATCAACTTCTGCTTCAACTTCAATTTTTGCACCAATCAAAGCATCTTGAAATACAACAAGTTTGTTATCCTTTATTTGTCCATAATCTTTTCCGCGAATTATATAAAACTTTATGTTTTCAATGGTCAAATTTGCTGCAGTTGGATTTGCTTTTACTCTCAGGGTTGCACTCTCTCCAACTTTTAGTTGAGTGCTGTCATATGTAAAAAGTTCAACTGATTCAATTTCATTTTTCTCAATAACAAATGGCGTTCCCGATTTTGTTTGTTCTGCAAAAAGTGATGGGACAAATACAAACTGGGCAAGTGCGACAGCAATGCCAAACAAAATTATTGAAATAAAGATTTTTGTTTTTTTCAGTTTATCCATTTGCACCTCCAATAAAAATTCTATTCTTTTAACATATCAGCATATGTCTTTATGAGAGAAAATCCATCAATAACAAATATGGAAGAAAATAATTTGTTTTCATTTTTTTCAAACTCGAAGTCATTTGTAGAAACAAGCAAATAATCACCTGATGTTTCAACAGAAATTATTGAAATATAATCTTCCTCAATTCTATATGAGCCAACAAAATAATTGTTTTCTTGCCCATCAACCATAACGCGATAAGAGAACGTTGCATCTTGCTTAAATTCAACAACACATTCAACTGTTTTGCCATCAATGGTTTCTTGACATCTCCAAGTTCCAACAACGACCTGCCCTGAATAGTCAATCACCTCTTTTGTCCAAATTGCATAAATCTGATGAACACTCTGAGTGTTTTGCAAAAAGGTCTTGAAATTTGTTTCTTCAACTTGTGTTCCATTTTCATATTTCCAACCTTCAAAAGCAAATCCCGCTTTTGTTGGATGAGGCAAACGCGAGAACTTATATTCTTGCGGGTCAATCAAAACGGAAATAATCAAGTCATCGCCATAATCCAAATTCAATGTCACCAAGTTTGACTCAAATTGATTTTTTTCAACAAAAACCAAAGTGTTTTTATTGAAATTCACTGTTGCCAACTCGTCACTCAAATATGTTGTATCATCAATTTTAAATGAATAATAATAGCTTTCAGAATCTTTAAATACCAAGAAAAGTTTCTGCAAATCTTGGCTTCTCAATGAAGAATTCCATGTTTTTGAATATATAAAGTTTTTTATCTTGTTGTCACCAACAAAACTGATTGAAATTCGTTCACCCGCCATTTGAACTGTTTCAATAATCATTGTTTGCCCAGACTCAATTTTCCAAATTTTTGTCATTGTTGGATATTCCATTTTTTGAGAAACTCCATCAAACAAGAAATCGACAACAGCAGGATTGATTGCAGAGATTGTCACAACTGCTCCAACTGGAACTTCGTATATTCCTTGTTTCATATCATAAACAAGGTTGTTTTCTTCATATGCGAGATTATCAATTTGTTCATTTTTTTCATCATCAAAATATGTGTAAGTCCAACTGAGCGTCACATCACTTGGTGAATCAATTTTTATTTCTCTAATTTCTTCATAAGGTCGCAAAACCACCAAGTCTTTTATTTGTGCAACTTTTGTCACACCATATTCGCAAAATTCGATGGTAAGAATTTTGTCATCGAACATCAAAGGTTTGTCTTCGACAACATAATCAAATATTTCAATGCTACCCAACTCTTCAAAATTTGCAAAAACTTTTAGTCCAGTTGCATCAAATCTCTCGCCTTGGGTATAAATTTTTCTGATATTTTGAGTTCCAAGCGTCAAAGACAATAATTTTCTTCTTGACACACTAATTTTTTGTTTTGCACTTTTGATAATGCCATCATATTCAAAAAAGATTTCAATTTCTTTGTCATCTGTTGTCAAGGCAGACAAATTGTCTGTATAACAAGATTCAGTTTCTTCTTCACCTTGATTAAAAATTGCTTTTATTCTTATTCCAGACTTGTCAAAAGTTTGACCTTCAACATAATTTGTTTTGTTTGGTTGTTTGATTATTTCAATCTCCTGCAAAGTCTTGTGTGAAACTGAAATTGGAAGAATAAAAAGTTTGTCTTCATATGTTATTGACATATCAGTCATTGATGTTTGAAGTTGTTGAGCGCCAATGTCAAAATTTGAAATCAAAGCACTATAATCTCCAAAGTCGCCAATGAGTGTGATTGATTTTTTGTCAAAATATTGTCCTTCAACATAATTCGTTGAATATCCATCATTCAATGTTGCAGACAAAGTTTGAAGCGTGCTACCCGCTTTTTTTGTTATGCTAATAGGCAAGGTTATAGTCATTTTATTTTCACTTTCAACAGTGCATGAAAGTGTGATTGTTCCCAAAACATTTCCAATTTGAACAAGACCATTTTCGTCAACCAAACAGTTTAAACAATCGCCAACGATTTCCCATGTCACTTGCGGTTTATCTTTATAGTTAATTGACTCACCATCGTTAATTAGAACGTCAAACTGAATATCTTTGCTAAAAACTTCAACATCCAAACTTTCGACAACAGAATTTTCATGCTTTATTGCAACACTTGAAATATCAAATTTTCCACCGACATTTGATTTGCCTTTTGCGATAAAAACAGCACCAACAACTGCACCAATTAAAAACAAAATTGTAACAATGCTTATTACAATAATTTTTAAACTTCGTCCTCGTGTTGAATATCTCATACGAACTCCTCAAGTTCTTAACTAAAAGTTCGGTGCTTGGTGTTTTTTATTATTTTAATAGACAAAATAAGCAAAGTCAATAGCAAAATTATTGAACAAATCCGAAAAAATGAATTTGATTTTTAATTTTTGTGGTGTAATATGTAAATAATGAAAATATCTTGGAAAAATGTCGAAAAAAGCGATCAATGCATGATTGAAAGTTGGATGTCAGAGAGCGACAGACATAATCTTTGCATGGAAGAGCAAGATTGGGCGACAACCGCTCGCGGAATTTATGAATGCCTAAAAGACATGAGAAACGGAAAGTTTTATGAGGTCTTGGGCTACGTTGACTCACACCCCGCTGTTGCCTTGATGTTGGGAGTTGAAGAATCTGGCAATGCTCTCAATCTCTATAACATCATTGTTAATCCCCGCTTTCGTGGACGCGGAATTGGAGCCAAAGCCATATCAGAGGTTTTGGGCGATGAAAATGTTTTGTCAATCAAAAAGGCATATTCACAAATCAAAGTTTACACAAGACCCGAAAATCAAGTGATGAAAAAAATCCTTCTCGCACAAGGTTTTTCCGCACCAATCGAAGACGGCGAGTTTTTGTTTTACAAAAAAGACCTCGCAAAAAAGAACATAAAAGAACAAGGCAGATAACCCGCCTTGTTTTTTACTTTTTGTTTTTCTGCGACTTGTAATAATCATAATTGCCATGATATGTCGTCACTTTGCCAGATGAAAATTCAAATATTTTGTCAGCAAACTTGTTTATGAAATATCGGTCATGTGACACAAAAATCAATGTTCCACCAAAGTTTGAAAGAGCTTCTTCCAACACTTCTTTTGTTGGAATGTCAATATGGTTTGTCGGCTCATCAAAAATCAAGGTGTTGATTTGTTGTTGCAACAAAATTGCAAGTTTAACCCTGATTCTTTCGCCGCCAGAAAGATTTTTGACTTTTTTTGAAACCTCATCTTTATAGAAATCAAACGAAGCCAAAATTCGCCTTGCCCGCTCTTCATCAACTCCGACTTCATTTTTGAAATATTCAAGCAGACTTGAATTTGGCTCTGTAAATTCAATAATTTGTGGCAAATATCCAATTTTTACACTTGGCCCAACTTCAATTTTTCCAGACATTGGAAGATTTTGCTCACCCATAATCGCCTTAACAAATGTGGACTTTCCGCTTCCGTTTGCACCAATAAAAGCAACTCTCTCGCCCGCGCAAATATTGACTGAGATTTTGTCCAGAATTGTTTTTCCACCTGGAATGGTCGCAACAAAATCTTTTGCCTCAACAACTGTTTTGCTCGTCTTTTTGACGCGAGAAAATTCAACATCAATCTTTTTTTGTTCGGTTGGCTTTTTGACTGCCGCACGTTTCATTCGCTCGAGTTGAGTTGAAAGAGAGTGTGCACGATTGCATAGAGTTGCACTATTTTTTGCCATGCCCATTTCTGAAAAGTATTTGATTTGTTCTTCAAGCCTTTTTATTGCTTGCTGTTGGTCTTTAAATGCTGCAAGTTGAACCTCAAAATCTCGTTGTTTTTGTTCCAAATATCCCGAGTAGTTTGTTGCATAAATTTTGGCTTCAACATCGTCCAACGACAAAATTTTGTTTGATAGTTTGTCGAGAAAATATCTGTCGTGAGAAACAATAACAACTGCCCCGCGAAAAGATTTGATATAACCTTCCAGCCACTCAATGCGATCAATGTCGAGATGATTTGTCGGCTCATCAAGCAAAAACAAGTCTGGCTTTTGAAGCAATGCTTTTGCGAGTTGCGCAAGAGTTTTTTCGCCTCCAGAAAGAACGTCATAAGACTTTTCAAACATATCTTTGCCAATTCCAAGCCCTTCAACAACCGTGCTTATTTGGACATCAACATCATATCCTCCCGCCAGTTGAAATCTTTCAAGCAAATTGCAATATCTTGAGAGTGTCACATCATAATCTTCCGCCGCCGTGTCAGACAGTTTATCTTGAAGGTCATTCAATCTCTTTTCCATCGCGTTGATTTCTTCAAACGAGTCTTTGAGAATATCTCTAACTATGCGTGAGTCCTGAATGCTTGAAGCTGTTTGGTCAAGATAAGCACATTTTGCTCCTTTTTTGATATTGACCGTTCCGAAGTCCGCCCGCATTAGACCCGCAATAATTTTCAACAGCGTTGATTTGCCACATCCATTTGGTCCAACAATAGAAATTGATTCACCTTCGTTTAATGAAAAAGACAAGTTTTCGAAAAGCGTTCCAAAACCAAAATTTTTTGTTAATTTATTTACATCTAATATAATCATTTTCTTGCTCCATATATAAAAATTACGAATGAAAAACTGGTGCTGCACACTTTGCAGCACCACTCGCAATTATCTATACATGATGACGAAATGATACCTCATAATTTTAGTATAATACAAACCAGCAAAATTTTCAAGAGTTTTGTTAATTTACTTGTTTATTCCATCTGTTGCATGCGAGTGATGATAAGCGAAACAAACGGAATGGCTTTCACTGAAGACGAAAGAACTTGAGATTGTGTGCAACCAAAGATATAAAGCGATTTTTTTTGAATGTTTACTAGTTCAAACTCAGAACTGTTGTCATCAACAACCACAATGCCTTGCCCTGCCACGTGTTGAGCACATTCGGTTGGATTCCAAGAATTGACGGTGGCAATAATATTGTCCGTGCCAACCTGACGAAATGCAATTGAAACAAAATCTTGATTTTCGTCAAATTCTTGCCCACTGCGTTTGACATATGCACTGGTTGAAAACCAAATCATATATGAGCCTTTTTTGTTGAATGTAATTGTGTTTCTATCAGAATTGAGAGTGATGATATTATCCATATTGAAATCAACGTTCGAAAGCGGAAGTCTTGCGTTTGAAGCAACCTCAACACCTCCAACTGGCAAAGCCTGAGGTGTGGAAGAAAAAAGATGCGCCCCTGCAATTTCATTCAACCCCGCCTCTCCATTCTCTCCTTTCTCGCCTTGCTCACCCTGGTCACCTTTTGGTCCGGGGATTCCTTGTGGTCCACGCTCTCCCACTTCCCCTCTTGGAATATAAAAGTCAAGCAGTGAAACATTATCAACAACTTTTTGCTCAACTCGTGCATTTTCTTTTGGGTCAAGCGTGGTTGTTGAGCGAACTTGCACCTCACTGCCATCAGCACCAGCAGGACCTGTCTCGCCCTTCGGTCCCATTGGTCCCGTCACCCCCGCTGCACCTGTTGGACCCACACGTCCCATCGGTCCAGTCGGTCCCGTGGGACCAACGGGTCCTGTTGCACCAGTTTGACCAATTGGTCCCATTGGTCCAGTTGGACCGACAGGACCTTTAACACGCCGTTCAAATATTTCACAATTTGGCATTGTAGGCTTTTTGCAACAATCAACAAACACTCTCATTTCGCCTCCTTAATTATATAATCATTATATAATTTCAAAAATATGTTTGTGAAAATAATTAATTATTTAAATCCCGCAAAACAAAAGGACGAGCACACAATTCGCTTGTCCAATTTATTTAATATAAAAAATTAAATTTATTATTTTTTTGTTTATTTTTAAATATTTTTAATTATTTTCTATTTATTTTTAACATTTTTTCAAAATGTTTAATAAGTCTTCGTTTTGCAGGCTCTGTATTTACATATGCAAGCCACTTTATTTGCGACTTATCAACAACACCATCATCATCTCGAACAACCATAATCTCAACTTGGTCGCCATCGTTAAGTTTTGTATATGGTGGAAACTTGGTCTTTGATTTGTTTATCACCGCGTAGTCAAACCCAAAGCCCAAATCTTCATGGAGTTTGAAAGCAAAGTCCAACGCAGTTGAATCTTTTGGAATATATTTTCTTTCACCCGAGCGAGTTCTCACCTTTATCCAATCACTGCCAAGTTCTTCCTCATCATCCTCATCAATCTCAACCTGTCCATCAAGCGTTCCGATTTGGCAAATTCGATATTCATTCTTTGTCATGATATAAAGATTGTATTTGTTTTTCAAGTCGTCTTCCAAAACATAATATGGTTTTTGAGTGAACCTGCCAATTTTTGCATCAAGAACTTTAACAAGGCCTGACAACTTTTTGTTAATTCCCAAAAGAACATCTTTAAGCACATTTTTGTAATTTGAATTGTCATAAATCAAATAAATATTGTAGTTTGTAACTCGAATCAACTGACCTTGAGTGACTTGTTCGATGTTTAAGTTCTTATAAATTTCTCTGAGGTCGTCAAACACTTTATATTCCAAAACGTCATGTATCAAAATTTGTTTAACAAAATTTGTTGAAAACGAAGATTGCAAATTTTGTGACATTCTCTCAACATTTCTTTTGTTTGTTTTATGATAGAACTCATATGAGGAGAAATATAGCTCACCCTGTTTTTTATTCAATATGCGAAAACATTCGTTTTGAATTGCGCGGAAAAAGAACTCGGCGCCAAGCTTCTTTGCTATCGGCAAAATCCATTTTTCTGTTTCGCGAACTTTTTCGATTTGCTTGCTAAAATCAAAAGTATCAATGGTTTTGAGATTGTGAAGTCTGTCGGCAAATTTAATACAGAATCCGCTTGGATTTTTTTTGCCAAGTGAAATCAGTTTTTTGAAAGTTTGGTCATCCATTGAAGACTTTTTAAACTCTGGGTCTTCAAACAAGTTTTCTTTGTCAAAATTGTATGTGGTTTCATCAATCGCACTCACAATATCAACAAGGTTTGCAACATTTTTATTGAAATCCTGTTCAATCTGTGCGAGTTTATATCCGCAATCTTCAACAGTGTCATGAAGTAACGCAGCACAAATCACATCTTCATCAAAATCAAAGTCCGCCAAAATTCGAGCAACCTCCACTGGATGAACAATATATGGCGTGCCATCATTTCTTGTTTGATTCGCATGCAAATCTTTTGCCACTTCATAAGCTTTTTCAATCCGCCTCGTTGACAAATTTGCATTTTTATATCGCGATATAATTTTATCAAAAATTTCTTGATCTCTACTCAACACTCATACTCTCCTTAATCAGTTTATATATTGAGTCATCTTCGCGATTTGAAATTTTGGCAAATCTAAATGAGTTCGCTTCCAATATTTGTTCGAAATAATATTCTAATTTATTCTTTATAATCGCTTGTTTCTGATTTTCGTCTAGTTCAGCAGAAATTTCGTTGTTGTCCAAATACAATCTTTTAAACATATTTATAACATCTTTTGTTGCATCTTCAAGGTTTGCATTGTAGTCATCAAATTGGAGACATTTATAAATTTCTCCGTCGGGAACATCAAGAAGTTTTTTTGATATAATAATAAATTGAACACATGGATTATGTTCTCGCCCTCTTGAAATTGAATTAACTGTTCCCACCCCTCCAATATAATTCGCTTTTGTTGGCGGATTGTTGAGAACAATATATGTTTGGTCAAGGTTTTCATCGTTGCCCAGTTCCAAAAAAATATTTTGTGCGTTTGCAGTAATATTGCCGCGATAAATGTTTCCGCTTTGCATCATAATCTCTTCAATCTCTGACACTGATTTAGTAACATCACATTTTTTTAATATTTTTGTTGCACTTGCCCTGTCTTTCATAAAAGTTCCCAAAACAACAACATCTGAAATTGCTTCACTTCGCTTTGCAATGCTAATAACACCATAATTAAGCGTGTTCTTGAGATTGCGATGGACTTCTCCTTTGTAATAATCGTTGTTATAATAATAAACGATATAGTTGCCCAAATATTGATCATATGAAACCGCGCTTTCAGAAACATAGTCTGAAAATAAAAAATCATCCACACAAATCCCAAATGCATCTTTAAGTGCAACAAGAAATTGAATGGACGGTTCACTATTCTTCGTAAGATAATTATTTATGCTTGATTGCGAAAAACCAGTTTTCTCCGCAATATATTTTTGAGAAAATCTTCCCGCAAGTTTTTTAAGATTGTTTTGAAAATTGTTGTTCATATTCATTCCTCTTTTGATAATTGTAATATATTAAAAATCATAAGTCAACAGTATGATAATAAAACATCGCAAAATAATAAATCATCTCATTCATTATTGTAAAATATCAATCAGCATACTAAATTTATAAAGCAAACAAAAATTAATTGAAAAACAAACACAAATGTGCTATCATAAAAGCACTTGTTCCCATAGTTAAACGGATATAACCTTCCCCTCCTAAGGGAAAATTGGGGGTTCGATTCCCTCTGGGAACGCCAATTTCATCCTAATGTTCCGCCACATTGGGCAATTAGACAAAGCTGCTTACCGCCGTCATTAAAACAAAAGCTTATTTGTCCTTGCTTTATATATCCGAATCGCTTCCCATTTTTATCATAAATATTTAACATAAAAAACCTCCGTCATAATAATATAACGGAGATTTTTGTTTATAGTTGTGTGCTTTTGACTTAATGATTACTCCTGTTTTGTTCCATTCTTTCTTTAATTTCTTTTGGTAGTGGTGGCAACACTCTTGTTTGTGGAGCTTGACCTATATTAGTATCGGGTTGCATATTTTGTTGTGGTTGTGGTTGAAAAGCCTGCGATATATTGTTGTTATATTTATTTATCACTTGACCTTTTTCTTCTGCCTTTAATTGTTTTTTAACATCAAATTCAAGTTGAGCATTATATGTTCCTAGTATTAATATGACTGCAACCAAAAGTCCAACTAAATCAATCATCAATATTATGGTTTTGTTTGTTTCAGCTTCTTTGGTATTCTTATATTCTGGCAAAGCATTTAATATTTCACCATTTGTTTCACAATAATATTTAAGGCTACCTGATGTGTTTTCAAAAAATTCATAATAAGCAATTTCATTCTTGTTTGTTGTTGGATTAACATATCTACATTCTGCCACTATTTCCATTGCATTTTCCGGCAATTCATCAAACTGTTTGTTATCTGAAATATATATCAAATCACCCGATTCATTTTCACTATAAATTCCCTTTAAGAACAAATAATCATTTTCACTTGTGTCATACCATAGATAAGTGTTGTGAACGGTATTTATAATAGGAGATGAAATACTTGTTAATGTCGTTTGCTGATAAGAGAGATTATTATATGTTACACAACCAAACATGATAAACACTGCGACACAACAAAATACTATATTTGTTTTAAGACTATAATCACTTTTATTTTTCTTACTTACTATTGCTGTTAAAACTATAAACCCGACTACCGACAAGACTAAAATAATAACGCCTATCATGTTTAATAATTGACTTAAACAAATTGCTAAAACAAGGGCTAGACTAATCAATATGTAAGTTTTTTTCAACTTTTTATATTCTTGTGGTTGATTGTCCTTGCGTGTTTTTAATCTATTTTCAAAAACGATATCATATTCACTTTTTTTAGTAAAAAAGAAAAACATTGACGAAATAATAAGTAGTAATATTTCAAATGAAAAGACAAGTATAATGGCTATAATAATAGCGTATTCATTTTTTGAATTACCAACCGCACTGTATATCATATATGCTATACCCACTAAATTCATTATGCCATAGGTTATTAAATCCTTTTTAGGTTTTCCTATTATTGCCATTATTCCAAAAAATATCAAACAGCAAAAAATGATTAACATATCCCAGTTATATAGCGAAAGTCCATTTGGTATTACTGAACAAACATATAAATACCATAAAGCATATATAAGCAAATTTATACCTGCAATTATTTCAAGTATTCCACCAGCAAGTGCCAAGCCCGTTCTTTTTTTCATAAACACTCCTTATAACTGCATTTTTGTTGCACAAAGCATTCAAAAATCACATATCATGTCATTATTATATTACTAAATGAACCTAAAAGCAACAAATTGCACATATTCGTGCATTATTATTTCACAAGATGTAATTTTTACAAGTATCATAAATATGCCGCATGTCAATAATACCTTATAATTTATCTAGATTAAAATTATGAGGTGTGCTAATGAATAAAGATGATGTTGTCGCTCGCATTAGTCAACTTAGAACCAAGGTAGGACTTTCTGCGAGAGATTTAAGTTTGCGTATTGGTAAAAATAGTGCATATATTTCTCGTTTGGAGTCAAAAAATGATAGTTTTGAGCCCTCCATTTCTGCTTTGCTTGAAATTATTGAAGCCTGTGATTCAACTCCGATTGAATTCTTTTATTATGATATTTACTCTTACTCAAAAGATAAAGAGATAATTGACTTGCTCAAATCTGCAAGTTCAATCAAAAAAGAGGCTATTATCAATTTACTTAAAAACTAATTTCTTCAATACCTTATATAAAAAATCAAACAATATAAACTTATTTATACACATTTTATAAACTTTTTTGTACATATTGAAGTAAGCCGTACTATTATAAAAAACAAAAAAGCAGATACAATATTTATAAAGAGTAATCTGCTATGGAATTAAATAAAATTATTAATCGAATAAGTCAGCTGCGTATCCGAGAAGGCATGTCAGCAAGAGAATTAAGCCTTAGAATTGGCAAAAATGAAGCTTATATAAATGGGTTAGGATATCGAAAAAACTTTGAACCTTCCATTTCAGTCATTAATGACATTGCAGAAGCTTGCAATTTCAGCCTTGAAGAGTTTTTTTATTACGACATAAAAAGTTTTTCAAAAGACAAACAAATCATTAACCCTCTTGAAAAAGCAAAACCTGAGATAAAAGAAGCTGTTATAAAGATTTTAGAAAATTCATAAGTCTTTTTACATTTGCCAATCCGCCCTGCTTTTATTATCACGAAAAAGACACCATTTACGGCATCTTTTTTAACAAGCAACATTTTTTATATTTTTTTCCACTTCCACAAGGACATAAATCATTTCTTCCAACTTTTTTATTTGATGAAGAATTAGTGAATGATATTATTTGTTGATTATATTTCATATGTCCTTTTACAGTTTCCAATTCAAACATATTTACTTCACTTAAGGTATTTGAATCTACTAATCTGATACTAACTCTTTCTATGTTATTATGGTTCTTATCTATAATCATATAATACATTTTAGAGTAGTTATACGCCTCCATAACAGCAAGAGCATATAACAATGCATGTTTGTCTGTAGACATTTTATTTCTAATATCATTAGCGAATATCTGAATTGGAATAAAATTACATGATGAAGTAAATACTGTCATAGTTGAAAATTTATTGATTTTGCTTTGTCTATTAATAATATAGGACACACTTTTTTCAAAGTTGTCTAAAAACTCATCATCTTGGTCCAAAATCGATAAAAGCATATTTAAAGTGTCCCGATTTAAACTTTTTTCCGCCTTGTTGATAAGTTGGTGAATAAAGTTTGATATGTTAAAACTTGGTTCTTTATTTAAACCCATAAAACATTTATCAATATCTTCATGCATATTATCAACAAATATACTTCCCATGTTTTTTGCATTGTTGTACATTGAGTTAAAATTTCTATTAGATAAATAGCTACCCAAATAATCAAGTTCATCATTTATTACAAAATTTTCAACTTTTATTTCCTTAATTCTTTGAATTAAATAATGTATAAATAAAACAGGCTCGTCGTTAAAAAACATAGAATAAATAGTCAAATCAGCAATACTAATTGAAAGAAATGACTTTAATGATGAGTCTTTATACATCACATGAATTTCACCCAAGGGTTCTAAGGTTATTGAAATAGGTATAATATAATTAAAATCGCTTTTTTTAATGGTGTATTTCTTTGCTTTTAATTTTTCATCCTGATAAATATCTATTTTAGAAAATTTATTTAAAGCATTGATAAACCTTTCACATTGTGTTAATGGATTGTTTATTAAATTACTTTTTGCTATTGAATGAGAATTTGGATCTGTCAATACTGAGCGTGGAGTATACGATCCAGCCTTGACCTCTACAATAAGTAAAACGTTATTAAACATTATGAGTCCATCATTTTCTGTAATTTTACCGTCAGATGATTTATAGAAGTTATTTTTGTAATATAAAGAATCTTTAAATACTGAGGTCAATAAACTTATACCAAAGCTTTCTGATGCAATTTGTTGATTTCGTTTCCATTCTTCGATATATTTGATATCTTTTGTATGAATTACTTTTTGTATTGATCTATATAGACAATCATTGACTATGCCTAAATCGAAAAAATAACTATCATTATTAATTTTAATAAACGGTTTTGTTTTGCTAGGCATTTCTATATTATACCAATTGGCATATTTATCCCTTGTTGAATATTCAGCATATGATCCCAGACTCCAAGATAAATCATCTATTAAATCATCTGGCCATCCGGTTACTTTCTTAACATTAAACATTTCATAAGGCACATCTTTTTTGTCAGAAACAAGTTTACCTATTCTGAATAATGATTCAGATATTTTTTTTAATCCTAAAACCACATTTTCATGATCAATTCCGTATACTTTCTTTAACAACGAATCTTGTGTATATAATAAATTATTTAGTATGACTGGAACGAGAATAGGATATGTTCTACCGAAACTTATTTCATACATACGACTTGAAAAATTTACAGATGAATGATTTAGCAAATCAAATTCCAAAAAATAATTTGTTTCCCAAATTACTTTCGCTATGTCAAAACTTAATTTATCTATATGATAGTTTTTATTATTTTCGCAAAAATTTGATGCATAAATAGATTGAACATAATAAATTATTGAGTTAAGCATTTCTCCTTTTGCTTTGTCACGACTTGAATCATTTTTCATATAAAATATTGTTAAGTCATATAAGACTTTTAATGGATCGTATTGTTTTAGTTGAGTAACTAAATCTTGCACAACTTTATTGGTTTTATTATAGTCAAAAATTTTTTTTATTATATCAAAAACATTTTCGTTTTCCATTTTAATCTCCACTATAATTGTAACATATTTTTAGATTTATTTAGATCAATTTTAATAAACTATTATTGTTAAACAATTTTAATATCATTTCGCTTTCTTGGATGTATGCAATTTTGTTAAATACTCTGCAGGAAGTGGCTGGGGGTTGAAGCTTAGCTTGTAGCCATAGTTTCTGGAAGAGTAAAAAAAATTTTGAAGTGTGGTGTTTTAAATAGAAAAGTTAGAAAATAAGTTGGGATTTGAGTAAAAGTAGTATATAATTCTAATAAAAATTTGGCGTGAGATGAGCGACTCAATATTTACCGGTTTTAATGGAAATGTGAGTTCGAGCCTTGCTGGGAACGCCAAAACAAACAAGGAGAAAATATGAGAATTGCGATATTTACAGATAGCTTTTTGCCAGGAGTTGGAGGAACTGAAAAAGCCGTGTTGGGGTTAGCCACTGCACTTGCAGAAAACAATGAGGTTGTTGTTTGTGCTCCATATTATTCAAGAAAATACAAAGACGATTTTCGGTTTCGAGTTCTTAGAGCAAACAGCCTAAAAATCACCAACAACGACTATTTTGCGTTCCCCTTCACATCTTGCAAGTTTAAGAAAGAACTCAACAAGTTCAATCCCGAAATAATACATTGCCAATCTGTTTCACCAATGGCGAAATATGCTTTGAGTTATGCAAAAAAGCATAATATTCCAGTTGTCATGACCGTCCATACTAAATTCAAAACAGCATTTGAGAGAAGCATAAAGTCAAAAGTTATTGTCAATGCACTCATCAAAAATCTTGTTAAAAAACTCAACAAAGTCAAACAAGTCTACACTGTTTCAAATGACATGATTGACGAATTAAAAAGTTACGGATATTGTGGCGAGGTCAAAGTCATCAGAAATGGTGCAACTTTCAGCAGAATAAACAACTTGGAAGAAGTTAAAAAACTTGCGATTCAAAAATACAATCTTGCAAACGAAGAAAATATTTTTCTCTATGTTGGTCACATCGTCAAATTCAAAAATCTCGAATTTACAATCAACGCACTAAAAATCATCAAAGACCGTGGCATCAATTTCAAAATGTTGTTTGTTGGACATGGGTTTGATGATGATTATTTCAAAACCCTATGCAAAAAATTGGGATTGGAAGAAAACGTTATCTTCACCGGACAAATCACCGACAAAGATTTGTTGAGTTCACTCTATGGTGCAGGAGAACTATTTTTGTTCCCGTCAATTTTTGACAACGACCCCCTCACCATTGTTGAAGCCGCCCTGCATCACGTTCCAGCAATCACAATCAAAAACACTGGCAGCAGCGAAAGAATCACAAATAATGTGTCAGGATTTGTTGTTGAAAATGACGTCCAAGAATTCGCAAACAAAATTATTGAAGCCATTTCAGACAAAGCCCATCTCAAACAAATTGGCGATGAAGCAGAAAAAACAATCCCAAAAGATTGGTCAACCACCGCCCAAGAGTATCTCAATGAATATAACAACTTGATAACCCATTAAACCAAAAATGCTTTTCAAATCGAAAAGCATTTTTTATGCATGGGTCGATTTATGTCGAATACATATACATTACTAAAGCAATATGATATAATAATTTCATATGAGGTGCCACAAATGAAAAATGTAAATGAGTTGCAAATTTATTTGAATGATTTGAAAAACAGAATTGAAAACATTGCTGACAACAATGCCGAAATGTCTGTTTTTGCTTTTGCTCAAAACTATGATGAAAAATCGCAATGTTTTAACTACCCTACTTTTAGAATTAATTTAAAAATGCAAGACATCAAAGATTATGCCAATACTTTACTATCAAAAGCATATTCCGCATTAAATAAAACAAGCGACATAAAAGAATTTAATTACAACAATAACAAAACAACAATCGATTTTATTGATATCAGCAAAGACAACAGCAATTCAGAAAAAATTAAAAACTGCATGGAAAAAATCCTTGTTTCAAACACTGAGAGCCTAAAATTAGCAAGAAAAGCTGCAAACTGTTTGGCAGTTCATATCAAATTTGACAGCAACGACATTTTTTTGTTTGCCAAGGGTTGTCCATTTGTAAAACAAAAACAATTTGTGTTCACTATTGATGAATTTGATTTCGCAAACCCAGTAAAATGCGACTTGAAATTCCCCCTATCACTGTCTGCTTGTGTTTTCAACAACGAAGTTTATTTGTTTGGAAATCTTGTTGAGTCAATATTTGGTTTTGAAAATAGTTTGAAAGAACAAATGTCTGACGCCATCAAAGATATAAAAAATTCAAATTTGTTTAGTGAAGAATCAATTTGTGCACTAGAAGAATATTCTTCAAAAGGCAAAAATTACTATTGTTACAACAATTATGACAAAAGTAAATTAAATGCGATAAAATCCAACAATCAATACGCAAAACAATTTTTGAAAAGATATGAAATTCAAAAAAATAGTCAAGGAGAGTTGCTCCTTGACACCGAAGACAAGCAAAAGATGATTAATAAATTTTTGTGCAATGATCTAAAAAGAGATTATATTGACATCAACCAAATTTATGATGCACCTGGTAATGAAGTGATTAATTAAACGCAATATCGTCTTCAAATTCTTTGATTTTTAAACTGGAATTCAGAGGTATTATTTTTGAAGATACCAAAGTTCTTGAAACCACATTTTTTGTGGTTTCTTTTTCTTCAACTTCTTCCAATTCCAAATTGTAAATTCTGCATCCCGAGATTTCAAGAATTGGATTATAAAGATACAAATTATTTTTGAAGAACAGAATGGCAATAACAACAAAGAACACAACAGTAAACGCAATCATTCCATAATTATTTAGATCCAAAGATATCAATGGAAAAACATTTGTGACCAAAAAATTAAGCGAAGAAGTCCTATCTCTCGTGCTTCTCACCATCTTATACTCTTTGTCAGAATATGGATATTTTCCACTCTCATAAAAAATTACAGCTTTTAAAATACAAGCACATACAATTTGAATTGCAACAACTCCAATAAAGATGCCTCGCAAAACCCAGCCATAATCATTTGTGAAACTAATCACTAACATATAAATTCCAAAAGGCAAAAAATTGCTTAAAAATGAAACTAATTTACTACCAAACATAATTATCCCTCTTTTTTATTATAGCAACATTTAAAAATTTTTGATATTCCATATGCCAAAATTTTCTAATTGAATCAAATTTTTTTAACCTGAAAATCAGACAAGTGCAAATATTAAAATAAATTTTAATAAATTTGGTCAAAAGGGTTGCAAACAGTGTCGAAAAATGTTAGATATTGAAGATATGAAAAAGTTTATAATTTTGGCGATTGTCTTGGTTTTCGTTTTTGGTGGCGGCATTGGAATTTACATTGGTTTTACCAAACGTAACAAAGACAATCTCAATGCCGAAAGTGAAAATGATAGCAAAGAAATTGAAAAATTTGTTGAAGTTGAAGACCCTTTTGTTTTAGCAAAAGAAAAATTAACACTTGTTCTATGTGACTACACTGCAAACATTTGTGCAAGTGTGCATAATTTGAGCGATGCAAATTTGAAATTCGCTGGTTTTGATAACAAAATTATCAATGTTGACTCTCTCGGAAATGTCAAACCACTTCAAGTTGGTGAAACAAATATCAAAAGTTATGTTGAAGTTGGCGACAAGGTATATTCATACACAACAAAGGTTGTTGTTCTTCCACTTGAAATTGAAGCAGAAATAAATCTTGTTGACGAAAACGAAAATGTGGTGACAACTCCCCTGCTTGGAGAAAAATACACATTGAAACTGACGAGCGTCAATCTCAAGTTTTATAATTTGAGTTTGATTGCATCTGATCATGTCAAAGTCTCAAACGACAAAACTTTGGACAACTGTCGCAGCTGCGATGTTTACTTTGAATCAAAAGCTGAACATAGTTTGCAATTTAAACTTGTTTTGAACGCTGACAATATGAAGCACACTTTGCTTTTGGACAAGCTTGTTGTCGACAACTCCGAAAAAGTTGAAACTCCAGACGATCCAAAACCAAGCGACACAGATGAACCAACCGACCCTGAAACACCAGATGAGCCAATCGACAATCCCGATGATCCGATTGATAATTCCGATGATCCAGTTGACGATCCAAGTGATGACGATCCAAGTGATGATGACAATGACCCAACTGAGGACAAGCCAGTTGACGACAAGCCTGACATTCCCGTCAAGAAAGTTTTCAATCTTTCAAGTTCAGCAAAAGACATTGAAATCACAGATTCAACAATTCGCATCAGTGGTTTCACAAAAGAAAAACTCGTTGCTTTGGCGTTCAAGATTATCGACTCGACAAAGAAGTATTCAATCAGATTTGAAATTTTGGAAGGCAACAACATCAATGTTGAAATTGAAACTTCAATGATTGGTCTTGAGCTTTTGTCGAAAGGCACTTTCAAATTGAGATTGTACGCACTTGAAGACCCAAGCCTTTCTCAAACTTTCACAATCATTGTTGAATGATTTCAAAACAATGGATTTACTGCAACAAAAAAGAGAGCACTTATCACTCTCTTTTTTGTTTTTTAGTATTGAAGTTCGATAAGTCCAACATCTCCGTCTTTTCTGTTATAAACAATGTTGACTTTTCCCGAATCACGATTTAAGAATGCATAGAAATCGTGGTCGGTTGCTTCAAGCATATATTTTGCATCTTCAATGTCAAGCGGATCAAGGTGAATTTGTTTCTTCTTTGCAATACGCTTGTCTTCAAAAGTTGGAAGTTCTTGCAAAAATTCAAGAATTGGTGCTTCAACTTGTGTTTTGAAATTTTGTCTTTTTTGATTTGCACGAATGATTTGTTTTTCAACTTTTGGAAGTGCCATATCTAGATTTTCAAACATGTTTTCGCCAGTCACTTCACTGCGATAAAAACCATTTTTGTTTGTTATGCTGACTTCCATGATATAATTTTTCTTTTCTTGACGGCAAACAACTGTTGCTTTTGCGTCATCTGGGAAATATCTTTCAAGTTTTTTAAGTTTTTTCTCAATCAAACTTTCAAGCCTTTTTCCAACATCATAATTTCTTTCAACAATTTCAATTTTCATAATTATCCCCCTGATATTATTATAGCAAAATGATATTTTTTTTCAAAACGAATTTAGTTAGAAACAAATTGAAGTTCGCCATTTTTGCAATCAATTGTGATCTCCCCTTCGCTTTTGAGTTCGCCCATGAGAATCTTCTCGGCGATAAGGTCTTCAACGTGCTGTTGAATAAATCTTTTGAGTGGACGAGCACCATATTCGCGACTGCCCCCGTTGTCAACAATAAATTCAAGTGCCTCATATGTGAGATTGAGTTTGAGTCCTTGTTTTTCCAAACGTTTTGATAGGTCGGAGATTAGTATTGTCGCAATTTTGAGCAAATCATCACGCGTGAGATTGTGGAACACAGTAATCACATCAATTCTATTCAAAAACTCGGGTTTGAATTTGCGTTTCAAACAATCCATATATATTTTGCGGGTTTGCTCATATGATAGTTCCCCGCGGTCTGCTTCCTGAGAGAAACCAAGAGCATTTGTTTGTGCTTTAACTTCTGCCGCTCCAACATTGCTTGTCATAATCAAAATTGTGTTGCGGAAATTCACCGTCCTTCCTTGATTATCCGTAAGTCTTCCGTCATCAAGAATTTGGAGCAATGCATTGAACACGTCTGGGTGTGCCTTTTCAATTTCGTCAAACAAAACAACCGAATATGGTCTGCGACGCACCTGCTCGGTGAGTTGCCCACCTTCGTCATATCCAACATATCCCGGTGGAGCACCAAAGAGTTTTGCAACCGAATGTTGTTCCATATATTCACTCATGTCGAGTCTTATGATGTTTTTTTCGTCATCAAACATTGCTTGTGCAATCGCCTTGCAAAGTTCGGTTTTTCCAACGCCGGTTTGTCCCAAAAACAAGAATGAACCAATTGGGCGGCGTGAATCTTGAAGACCAACACGGCTTCGTCTGATTGCATTTGCAACAGAACTAACCGCTTCTTCTTGTCCAACAACACGTTTATGCAAAGTTTCTTCAAGATGCATGAGTTTTTGTTTTTCTGTTTCAGTGATTTTTGTGACTGGAATTCCTGTCCAAAGCGAAACAATGTGAGCAATATCATTTCCTGTTATGCAGTTTGAGTTTTTGTTCGACTTTGCTTGTTGGCGTGAAAAATCGTCAAGTTCATTTTCAAGTTTTATGATTTGTTGTTGAAACAACGCTGCTTTTTCATAGTTTCTTTGCATTGATGCTTCGTCTCGGTTCGCTGAAAGCTGTTTGATTTTTTCTTCCTTTTCTCGAACGGCAAGTGGCTTGGTCGAAAAGTTTAGTTTTGCCCGCGAACTCGCTTGATCAACAAGGTCAATCGCCTTGTCTGGCAAGTTGCGGTCAGTGATATATCTATCCGAAAGTGTCACTGCTTGCTCAATCGCCTCATCAGTGATTGTCACTTTGTGGAATGCTTCAAACGAATCTCGAAGACCTTTCAAAATCTCAATGGTCTGCTCAACGGTTGGAGGATTGACAAGAACAGGTTGAAATCTTCTTTCAAGCGCCTTGTCTTTTTCGATATATTTGCGATATTCTTCAGTTGTTGTCGCACCGATTGTTTGAAGTTCGCCACGAGCAAGATAAGGTTTGAGAATGTCTGACGGATTAACTTCGCCCTTTTCTGCCCCAGCTTGTGCAAGAGTGTGCAATTCGTCAATAAACACAATAATATTTTTGTTCGAAATGATGGTATTTATTGCATCTTTGAGTTTTTCTTCCATTGTCCCGCGATATTTTGTCCCAGACATAAGCGAGCCAATATCAAGCGAAAAAATGATTTTGTCTTTGAGAAGTTCTGGGACATTTCCGCTTGTTATTGCAAGCGCAAGCCCTTCAACAACAGCAGTTTTTCCAACCCCCGCCTCACCAATGAGAACAGGGTTGTTTTTTGTTTTTCGGCATAGAATTTCAATCATGCGTTCAATTTCTTGTTCGCGTCCAATTATAGGATCAATTTTTCCGTCTTTTGCTTTTTGCGTGAGGTCAATGCCCATCTCCAAAAGTTTTTCAGGAAGCGCGCTTTTTTGAATGTTTTGCGCTTCAAGATTTTCACCCGCACTCTCTTCGTTTTCGTCAACCGAACTTCTGCCTTGAATGAAAGCGGCAACTTTGTTTCGTAGCATCGAAACATTAACTCCAAACACGCCGGCGATAATTTGGACAGCATATGAGTCGGTCATTGAAAGCAAGGCGTATAGAATATGCTCTGTGCCAATGTAGTTATGTCCAAGTCCTGTTGCAATGCTCCCCGCAATTTTAAGCACTTCTTTTGAGCGAGGTGTGAGTTCAACACTGCTTTCAATTGGTTGGACTTCGTCTTCTTCGGCAAAAATTTCCTCAATGGATTTTGAATTAATCCCAAACTTTGCAAGAATATCGCGGCTTGGAGAATCTTTGATTTCACAAAGCCCATAGAGCAAATGCTCTGTTCCCACTTGATTTGAGCCATATTTGAGTGCAATGCGTCCAGCTTTTTTTATTGCTTTTAGTGCATTTTCAGATAGATTCAAATTGTAAAACATTTCTCCTCCTAGATTCTTTGATTTTTTAGTGCCCGACAAAGATAGTCAGCACGAAATTTATCTCGTTTGTCATCGTCAAGCTCTTCGCCAAACCTCGCATCAAGATTTGCAGGTCGCGAAGACACTTCAATTTCATCAAGTATATTTGGATTTTTGAACTCAATCAACCCGAGCGCAAACCCAAGTTTCAAATCGCTGATGAGTTTTGTGAATTCCTTTTCGGTCATTTTGTATGAGTTTGCCAAAATGCCATACGCACGATATGTCGCATCTTTGATTTGATCCTGCTTTGTTTGAAACAAAACTTCTCTCGCTTCATTTTCCATTTCACAAACTTTTAGAACTGCATTTTTAACACTTTTTAGGATATCTTCTTCGCTCAGTCCCAATGTTTGTTGGTTTGATATTTGATATAAATATCCTTCCGCTTCACTCCCTTCGCCCAAAAAACCACGAACAGCAAAGCCAAGTTTTGAAAAAGTTTGGATAATATTTTCGATTGCCCCCGTTTTTGTGAGCGCTGGCAAAAACATCATGCAAGATGCCCTCATTCCTGTTCCAATATTGCTTGGACACGCCGTCAAAAAGCCAAACTCCTGCGAATAAGCGATGTCGCATTTCTCCAAAATGTTGTCGTCAATATCTTGAAGTTCGTCATATGCCAATTCAAGCGCAAATCCCTTTTTGATACATTGCTCGCGAATGTGGTCTTCTTCGTTAATCATGATGACCTTGTCTTCGTTTTTGTTTATGCAAAAGCCAGCAATATCTTTGTTTTCAATCAATTCTCGACTAATGAGATGTCTTTCCAAAAATTTGAGAATTTGGTTGTTGTCCATGTTTTTGAGCGAATAGAGCATAAAATTATTACCAAAATTAACCACACTAAAGACTTCGCGTTGAATTTGTTTTGCGTCTGCGTCATTTGAAAGCCTGATTGGAAAATTGTATTTATCAAAATTTCTTGCAAGTCGAACACGAGATGACACGACAATTTCTTTTGTCAAATTATCCATTGTCACCTCTCAAAATATCTTGAATTTCTTGTTCAATTTCTTCGTCAAAGTTGTCTTTTTGTGGTTTTTTACCCAAATTTTGCGTGCTTTTTTGAACATCTTTTATGATTGGCAAAAGCTCTTCACGAAACTCAACATAACACTCTTTGCACCCAACAATTCCCGAGTCCAAAACATCTTGAATGTTCATTTTGCATTTCGAACAAATTTTTTGCATCACTTCTCCCCAATCCATGTCCTTTTGATAAATTATTAACATTATTTTTGTTTTTCGTCAAATAAAATATTGCAATATCATATATACTTTGTTATTATTAGTAATAATAATTTTTAGGAGTCAAAATGAAACAAAAATCTTATGTTATGATCAAACCAGAATTTGCAAACAAATCAATCATAATTCTTTTGGTCAAAGAAAAGCTTGCATCAAACGGAATAAAAATTGAAGAAGAAGGCTACATTCAATACGATGTTCCACATGCAAGACAACACTATCATGAGCATGTCAACAAACCATTCTACCCAGAACTTGAACAATACTTAACAAGCGACAAGGCATATGGAATGGTTGTGTCGGGAGACAATGCGATTGCAAAAATTCGAGCACTTTGTGGCTCAACAAAAAATCCCGAAAAAGGAACAATTCGCCACAACATACCAAGACTGCTCAACATGCCTATTTCTGCAACAAAAAATGTTGTTCATTCATCAGATTCGCCCGAAGCTGCCGACCTCGAAATTGCAATATTCCACGAACTCAAAAACAAATATTTGAATAGCAACAAAACAAAATAATTGACAAAAAAAAGTCGCCATTTGTGGCGACTTTTTTCATTCCGTTGCAATCATGCTTTTTTCTAATCATAATCCAACAACTGCTCATCTCTCCATTTTTGCTCGGTGCGAAAACTTTTTATCATGAGAGCAAGCGGGTCTTTTGTTGCAAACTCTTCGTATTTATCCTTGATTTTATTCGCGATTCGGTCGGAATATTTTTTGAAACCTTCCCTTGACAAGTTCTTCAAATGTTCATTGTTTTCGACATATGAATAGTTGTTTTCGCCTTTTGACAAAACTCCCAAAATATAGTATTGGGGCAAATTGCCATAACCTTTGAGAACATCAAAAAGACATGCCTTTATGTTGTGATTGCTCTCAAAAATATTATTTTCGCGAAATTCATTTTTGATTTCTTCGCGTGCTCCTTCGGTGTTGTTTTTGTAAGATGAAAACTCAACTTTTTTGCCGTCAACATCAATGTATTTTGGAATGGCAACAACAAGGATTGGAAAATCAGAGTTGCGATAATAGTTGTAGTCAATCACGGGGTCAACATTTCTTTCCAAAGATGACGCAACAAGATTTGTCGTTCCGAATATGCTTGAATATTTGCCCAGTCGCAACCCGTCATCAATAATGCCACAAATTTTTTTTTGCAAAACATCTTCGCCCGAATCCAAATAATTTTTGTAATTGTTGATTTGATGGACAAAAATATTAAACTCTCCTTTGCGGTTTAATTCATTCATTTGTTTAAAAAGATATTTTTTTATTCCATCTCGATTTTTGAAATTGTGTTTTGTTGTCATAATAATCCTATATATCTTTCATTGTGAGGGCAATTCTCTTTTTGACTGGGTCAACAGAAAGCACTTTGACTTGAACATGATCGCCAACTTTGAGAACTTCTGACGGATGCTTGATATAGCGGTCGCAAATTTGAGATATATGAACAAGTCCGTCTTGGTGAACGCCAATATCCACAAATGCACCAAAGTCAATAACGTTTCTGACAACACCTGAAAGCACCATGCCTTCTTTTAGGTCTTCAAGTGAAAGCAAATCACTGCGAAGCACTGGTTTTGGCATTTCTTCACGAATGTCGCGCCCAGGTTTTGTGAGTTCTTTAATCATGTCGACAAGTGTTGGCACACCAACACCAATCTTTTTCGCGACCTCACTTTCTCCAATATTTTTAACAAGAAGTGGAAGACTTGTCAAGTTGTTATTTTTCACATCTTCTTCCCCAAGCCCGAACAAAGCCAAAAGTTTTTTTGCTGCTTCATAACTTTCTGGGTGAACGCCAGTGTTTTCAAACACATTTTTTGAACCCACAATTCGAAGGAAGCCCGCACATTGTTCATATGCTTTTGCACCGAGTTTTGGAACCTTGAGAAGTTGTTCACGAGATGAAAAACTCTTGTTTGCTTTTCTGAACTCAACAATATTTTTTGCAATGCCTTGATTTAGTCCCGAAACATAAGAAAGAAGTGAAACAGACGCAGTGTTGAGGTCAACGCCAACAGAGTTGACACAGTCTTCAACAACACCCTCCAAAACTTCTGTGAGGCGGTTTTGTGGCATATCGTGTTGATATTGTCCAACACCGATTGATTTGACATCAATTTTAATCAGTTCTGCAAGTGGGTCTTGAAGTCGGCGAGCGATTGAAACAGCCGAACGCAAAGAAACATCATAATCGGGAAATTCTTGCGCCCCGAGCTTTGAAGCGGAGTAAACCGATGCCCCTGCCTCGTTGACAACTGCATAATTGAGTTTGCGTTCAGGCGTTTGAGCGATGAGTTTTGCAACAAAGATTTCTGCCTCTTTTGACGCCGTTCCGTTTCCGATTGAAATTATGTCAACATTATGTTTGAGAATGAGTTGACGAAGTTTGTAGATGCTTTCTTCAATTTTTGATTGAGGTGGAGTTGGATAGATGACAGTTGTGTCAAGAACATCACCATTTTTGTCAATAACTGCAATTTTGCAGCCTGTGCGATAAGCTGGGTCAAGTCCCAAAATGATATTGTTTTTGAGCGGTGCGACCATGAGAAGCGGTTTGAGGTTGACCTCAAACATTTTGATTGCTTTCTCGTCCGCCTTGTCTGTGAGATTGTTTCTGCACTCATTTTCGAGTGAAGGGAACAAAAGTCTTGAAAAACTATCTTCAACAACCTCGTCCATAAGGTCATTTGTATATGGATTATCTTTGATAAATGCTTGCGCCATGAGTTTGTGAGCAAGTTTTTCTGAGTATTTTATTGAAACTTTGAGGCAGCCCTCTTTTTCGCCACGATTGATTGCCAAAATTCTGTGTGAAGGGATTTTTGCAACAGACTCGGAATATTCTTTATACATTTCGTAGGTCTTGGAGTTTTCATTTTCAACAAGCACTGTTTCTATCTCTGCATTTTCAACAATTGATTGTCTGAGTGTCTTTCTAATTTCGCTGTCGTCTGACATATATTCTGCAATAATATCTTTTGCACCTTGCAATGCACTCTCCACGTCTTTCACGCCTTTTTCTTCATCAACATAGTCTTTTGCAAGTTCTTCAACGCTCTCATGAATGTCCTGTGCAAAAATCAAATCAGCAAGAGGTTTGAGACCTTTTGCAATCGCCATGCTTGCTCTTGTTTTTCTTTTTGGCTTGTATGGACGATAGATGTCCTCAACCTCAGTCAGAGTTTTCGCAGCGTCAATTTGTGCTTGAAGTTCGTCAGTCATTTTTTCTTGTTCGGTGATTGACTTTGAAATCTCCTGCTTTCTCTTTTCAAGATTGCGAAGATAAACTAATCTGTCATTGAGTTCTCTCAACACTTGGTCGTCACATGAGCCTGTGAGTTCTTTTCTATATCTTGCAATAAATGGGATTGTGCAGCCCTCGTCAATGAGGTTTATGATGTTGTTCACATAATCCAATCTGATGTTAAATTCTTTTGATAAAACTGATGCAATATCCATAATTTTGTTCCTTTCCTTTTTTATTTTTTATAGACAACTTTTCCCGCCACAACATTCTTTTTGATGTCGGCAGAAGTTGAAAATTTCACCAAATCAACAATATTTTCAATGTTTTTTTGCGATTTTTTTGAATTTATGAGCAAAAAACTTGCAATTTTGTTGTTTTCGGGACAAAGCCCACACACACCCGTTGCCCAACAAAGCACATCTTTTTCACTCAAAATATCCTTGTCATTCATGCTTGCCCGCCCCACACAAAGCGCCGCTCTCATATTTTCAAACATATCAAGTCCAAACTCATTTGGAGTCCAAAACCCAACATCTTTTTCGTAGTTTTTCACAAGCCCCAAAGGTTCAAATCCGAGTGCCGAAAACATATTTGTTTTTGGTGCAATAGTGAGCGAAACATCGTCCATTTGCACAATATCTTCTTTGTCCAAACAGACATTATTTGTCGACACGAGTTTTCCGTCAAGCATTCCAAAATCTCTTGCGACCTCAATCGGCGATTTCAAGTATTGGGTTGAAATCTCACCCGCACGCATGAGCGATTCATAAAAATTTGAATAAATTTTAAGTCCATTTTTATGTGCATATATGACTTTTTCGTCAATGTCTTCGGGCGTATCCAAAATGAGGTCAACCCCCACACCGACCGTGAGATTTCGCTTGTTGAGTTTTTTGATTTTTTCAAGCAGTTTCAAATCTCCGCTGACAATTTGAGTTTCAATCCAATTCTCGCCAAACGCTTTTGCCACTTCAAAATTATTTATCTCTTCAACAATTTTTGAATAACCATGTTCAAAATAGTGCTTGGTCACGCGGTCTGCAATTTCATGCGGACTAGAAGTTTCATTCTCAACTTCTTTTGCAATCAGCCCATAATTTGAAACAAAATTCGGTAGCATAATCTCATCTTTGCAGTCCCAAACCTCGTCTTCTTGAAAGTTGTTTTCTTCCACAAACACGCCGCCATTCACGCACACATCTCGCTCTTCAAATCGGTCTTGTCGCGAGGAATACACTTTGACATTTTTTAATCTTATCTTCAAACTTTCACACCCTTGTCATATTTCAAATATTAGAATTGAGTATACTACATAAGGAGGTTTTTTGCAAATGAATTGCGACGACAGAGTGATTTTGCACTGCGACATAAACAACTTTTTTGCGTCCGTTGAATGTGCCACGCGACCAGAACTTGCTGGGCGTCCTGTTGCCGTTGCAGGAGACCCCAAAAAACGCACGGGAATAATCCTTGCAAAAAATGAAATTGCAAAAAAATATGGTGTATCAACTGGTGAGCCAATTTGGCAAGCGATGCAAAAATGCCCCGACCTTGTCTGCCTTGCCCCACACCACTCGCTCTATGAAAAAATATCCAAACAGATTATTGAAATATACAAATGCTACACCGACCAAATTGAACCTTTTGGCATTGACGAATGTTGGCTTGACCTCACGACTTGTCAAAAACTTTTTCCCGATGCAGAAAAAGTCGCATATGAAATCAGACAAAGAATAAAAAATGAAATTGGTGTCACCGCATCGGTTGGCATATCTTTTTGCAAACTGTTTGCAAAACTTGCTTCCGACATGAAAAAACCAGATGCCACAACTTCAATTCACCGCGACAACTTCAAAAAAATCATATATCCCTTGCCAATTGACACCATTATTGGAATTGGCAGGCGTATGAAAAAAAATCTTGTTCGCATGAACATAAACACACTTGGTGACCTCGCCCAATCAGACATTCGTGCATTGCAAGCAAAGTTTGGAGTTGTTGGAGTGCGACTCAAAGAAAAACTTTTGGGATTTGATTTTGACCCAGTTGCAAATGTTGACGACCTCGACCCAGTCAAAAGTGTGGGCAATGGCACAACAACCATAAAAGACATTTGCACCGAACAAGAAGTCAAACAAACAATTCAATATCTTGCTTGCTCCGTGTCGAGCCGTCTTCGCGAAAAAGGTTTTCGCTGTGCAAACATTGGCGTTTCAATCAAAAACGCATCTCTGCATACTCTTCATCACGAAAAAACAATCTTGCTTCCCACAAACGACGAAATTGAAATAACAAAAGAAGCAATGCAAATTATCCGCGAATTTTGGGAGTTTGGCGAACCAATCAGAGCCGTGCGACTTTGTTGCAGCACGCTTTCATCAACAAAAGAAAATGAGCAAAAAAACTTTTTTTCTGCACTCACTTCAAAAGCGGACAAAATCAACGCTGCGGTTGATTTTCTCAACAAAAAATATTGCCGCAAAGTCGTCAAACTTGCAGCAATAACAAAATCAGATTTTATCAATTCGGATTTAATTAATTAAAGAGTGTAGCTATCAATCACGCCGCCACCAAGACAATTTTCGTCCGCATCATATAGCACCGCAAATTGCCCAGGAGTGATTGCGCGTTGTTTTTCAAAAAACGAAATGTCAACATCTCCGTTTTCCAAAATCTTGACCCTGACTTTTTGGTCGGGTTGACGATAACGGAATTTCGCAAAACATTCAAACTCATTTTGCTCTGGTTTCTTTGGAATCCAGTTGAAATTTTTTGCAATGAGGCTTTTTGAAAAGAGTTCGTCGTCCTCGCCTTGCGAAACATACAAAATGTTGTTTTTGAGGTCTTTGTGTGTGACAAACCACCTTTCTCCGTTTCCGTCCGCGCGTCCACCAATGTTGAGTCCTCGGCGTTGTCCCAAGGTGTAATACATGAGCCCTTCGTGGCGTCCAACAACTTTTCCGTCACGCGTGCAAATGTTGCCCGGACATGCCGGCAAATAATTCTTTAGAAAATTTCTGAAATTTCTTTCCCCGATGAAGCAAACACCCGTTGAATCTTTTTTCTTTGCGGTTGAAAGTTCAAGTTTTTCGGCAATCTCTCTCACTTTTGGTTTTTCAATGTCAGCGAGCGGAAAAATGACTGATGAAAGTTGATTTTGTGAAAGTTGATTGAGAAAATACGTTTGGTCTTTGTTTTGGTCTTTCGCTTTTTTGAGATAGAACAAACCGTCTTTTTCTTCAACTTTGCAATAATGACCTGTTGCAATATAGTCCGCACCAATTTTTTTTGCGAACTCCAAAAATGGTCCAAACTTGATTTCTCTGTTGCACAAAACATCGGGATTTGGCGTTCTTCCATTTTTGTATTCTTCAAGAAAATACTCAAAAACTCTGTCCCAATATTCTTTTGCGAAATTTATTGAATAGTATGGAATGCCAATCGCATTGCAAACGCGTTTGACATCTTCATAATCGTCCTCTGATGTGCAGTTTCCATTTTCGTCATTCTCTTCCCAGTTAACCATAAAAAGACCAATGACATTATAGCCTTGTTCTTTGAGAAGATACGCTGCAACCGACGAGTCAACCCCGCCACTCATTCCACAAACAACTGTTTTCATTTTATCTCCTTTGGATCATCTGGAATCGACACTGGAATTTTGTATTTTCCCACCGCAATTTGAATGAAATCAATCACCCAAAAAAACAATGGGAACGCCGCAGGAATGGCAAAAAACTGAATAAAAGTGTAATAAAAATCAGGATAAACTGTCATTGCGGCAAAAATTGTTGTTATTGTTGAAAAAATCAATGAAAATGTTGCTTTGATATATCGACCCAAATAGAAGTTGTGTGCACCATATAATCCCAAAAATCCGCAAAGCAAAAGCGCTTTCCAGCGTTTTGCATCTTCTGGCCAAGACGAAACATAGAGCACTTTGTCCTTTTGGCGTTTTCTAACACAGCGTTTTCCCGCTTTGTTTGTGACAAGACTCAGTCGTGAAAAAAGCAGCCCACACTCTGGACATTTTGGTGCATTAAACAAGCACTTTTCTCCACATCGAGGACACTTTTTGACCTCACTTCTTCGATACTTTGCCACTAAACTTCAATCTCCACCAATTTGTTATCAACTTGGTCGCACGATGTCAAATAATATTTCACGCCATTTTTTTCGACCAACGCATCTGCTCTGATATTCTTTCCATGCAAATGCCCGTATACCACCGCCGTCACTCCGTTTTGCTCAAAAAGTGCGGTCATTTCGTTTGACGAGCGCTTTGAGTCAAATGGCGGAAAGTGTGTGAGCACAATGATTTTTTCGTTGTCTTTTCTTATTCTTTTTGCATCATCAAGCGCAAGTCCCATTCTCAAAACTTCGCGAGCAAACAACCTGTCATCTTCAGCGGTGTTTTTATCCCCTGTGCTCCAACCGCGACAACCGCAAAAAATATAGTCCCCAATTTTCACTGCGTCATTTTGAAGAGCATAGCACCCAGATGGCAAAAAGTCGCGAACTGCACTGATGCTTTTCCACCAATAGTCGTGATTTCCTCTAATCACAATTTTTTTGCCAGGAAGAGCTGCAAGATAGTCATACAAACACCCTGCGTTTTCAATTTTCATTGCCCAGCACAAATCGCCGCAAACCAAAACAATGTCGTCGCTTTGGACTTTGCTCTTCCAATCTTGGGCAATCAGGCTTTCGTAGTTCTCCCAGTTGCCGCCAAAAACATCCATTGGTTTGTCGCCGTCACTGAGATGCAAATCACTGATTGAATATATTTTCACTAGTTGAACCTTTTAAGAACAGTTTGAACATCACGCATATCGCATTTGCCAGCATACTGTGTTTTGAATGTTTTCATAACATTGCCGATTGATTTGTCTTGGATTTTTTCAATAATGGCATAGATTTCGTCTTCATTCATCATTTGTGGAAGGAATTTTGAAATAATCTCTTTTTGTCTTTCGATTGTTTCAATCTGTTCTTGATTGTTAACTTTTTTGAAATTCTCACATTCTTCTGTGAGTTCTTTTATTGTCTTTTGCAAAATTGCGACCATATCAGCGTCAACAAGTTCTTCGCCCTTTTCTCTCTTTTTGATGCTTTCAAGCATTGCTTTGTTCATAACAACTGAAAAGATTGAACGAGCAACTTGGTCATGGTCTTTCATTGCTTGAATATTTTGTTTTTTTATTTCGTCAAGTATCATATTTCACCTCTGTTTTTTATTTTAACAATATTAAACTTTTTTTGCAACAAATCTTTGTTTAATAATTTGCCTTATTCTGCAAAAACTATATTCGGAGGTAAATATGTTTATTGCAAATATAATCGCGTATATCCTTGTGCTTCTTGGTGCCGTAAACTGGGGTCTTGTTGGAATTTTCGACTGGAACTTGGTTGGAGCAATCTTTGGCGGAACAAGAGCGGTGGGCTCAATCATTGTTTACTGCATCATTTTGGCAGCAGCACTTTGGCTCATCATTTCCCCATTCCTCACAATGGGAAGACTCACTTTCACAAGAGAAAGATAGTCAGCATCAAAATTGCAGCCTGACGAGAAACAAGCAAGGCAAGGCTCGAAAAAGCCCAAGGTTGGAAGTTTAGTTGACCTAAATGACCAATCTTGGGCTTTTTCAGAAAACGCAGCAAGTGAAATTTCATTAATTTCACGGTTGCGAAGTTTATCGACAGGGTGACACGAGGTTTTCCTCGTGTTTTTTGTTAAGGATAAATCTTAATGGTTTTGAAAACTATTATTAAACCAATGCAACAATTTGAGTTTGTGTTTGGGTTTCAGCTTCTTTTTCTGCTTTTTCTTTCTCTTTTTGACGAGTTGCAAGATAATATGAGCAAAGCACCAAAACAATAACACACAAAACTGCAATCCAAATTCTTTTCTTTGTTTTCTTCATATTTCACCTCAATTCGCCTCATTATAGCACTGCAAAAACACATTTTCAAGACCCAATTTTGCAAATTTTCAATATCTTTCAAAATTTGTTTGAGACACGCATTTTTTATGCTAATATAAACATATGATTGGAATTGATATTGTTGAAACAAAAAGGTTTGAAAAACCAAAACAAAGCTTTGCAAAAATGTTTTGCGAGCATGAGCTTAAATACGCCAAAAAGTTTTCCGACCCACATGTGCATTTGGCTGGATTTTGGGCGGCAAAAGAAGCGTTCTTGAAAGCACTTGGAACAGGAATCACAACGCTTGAACTCAACAAAATTTGCGTGCTTCATGATGCAAACAACAAGCCATATCTTGAGATTGATGACGACTTAAAACAAAAACTTGGTGTTCAAAACAAAACTTTTGAGATTTCAATTTCTCACACAAAAGAAATTGCCGCAAGCATCTGCATAATAAAATGATTTTTAGACAAATTAAATTAAGGACTTAAAAAAAGTCCTTTTTTTGTTTAGAAAATTTTTATTGGGAGATATTTCTTATGAAAAAATTTAATAAATACAAAAAAGAGCTCACTGATGAAAAAGACCGCATCGTTGCTTTGTATGGCGTGGACATCACGCAAAGTTTATATCACGAATACTTGGGCAGCGAGCATAGTATGAATATGAGAGAAGATGTCGCAAATTTCTTTGAGGACAAGAGCAACCAAACTCATGAAACCGACCTCGCAAACGAAAATTTTGACGACCTCAAAACTCTCAAAAACTACGAAAAGGATATTTCTGGTGACTAATACGCAACAAATCAAACGAGGAGATATATTTTACGCAGACCTAAGCCCAGTTGTTGGAAGTGAACAAGGCGGACTTAGACCTGTTCTTGTTGTGCAAAACAACATCGGAAATAAATATAGCCCCACAATCATTGTTGCTGCAATCACCTCACAACTAACAAAAGCCAAACTGCCAACACACCTTTCCCTTCCTGCCGAAAGTTTCAACCTTCCAAAGGATTCAGTTATCCTTTTTGAACAACTTCGAACAATCGACAAACGCCGCCTCAAAAACTATGTCGGCACGCTTGATGACCGCTTCATGCGAAAAGCAAACGAAGCCCTCATAATAAGCCTCGGCCTCCTCGGATGAACCTAATTATGAAAATTTCAAACCCCGAACAGACTCCCGGGGTGTTTTTTTATTCCAAGTGACTTTTTGTTTCTATCCAAACAATAGTTAATTATATTTGTGTTATTTTTTATTTTTCAAGAGTTATGGCAGATTATGCCTTAACTCTTCTTATTAGCCGACATGCATAAACAACAAAATTATGTCAAGAGTTTGAGAACTGCGTTCTCAAATTCATTTCACGCTTGACATTGTTTTGTGTTTATGCAAATAAAAAGGTTTAACAAGATTTCTCCCCAATGGTCGAAGCGTTGCTGGTCGGCTGGTCGAAATGACACGAGGACAAGAATAAAAAGAAAAAAGGTTTTGTCCAGTTTACAAAACCTCTTTTTATTCGTAGTCCGAGTTGACCTCTTGCCCGCTTCGCCAAGGGCGCCGGGGTTTGGGGTCTGCGTCACCCCAAAGGTTTTTTCGTTCTTTTTTGACTCCAAAAAAGAACAATTAGTTTAAGCAACAAATATTATTAGCCTGTCGAGAAACAAGCAAGGCAAGGCTCGAAAAAGCCCAAGTTTGGGAGTTTAGTTATCCTAAATGACCAATCTTGGGCTTTTTTCAGCAAACGCAGCAAGTGAAATTTCATTAATTTCACGGTTGCGCCGATTATCGACAGGCTAAATATTATTTCATGATTGGGAACAAAACCCCATCACGGATATTTGGAAGGTCAAAGATGAGCATAACAAATCTATCAATTCCAAATCCAAGTCCTGACATTGGAGGCATTCCGTGTTCCATTGCGAGCAAGAAATCTTCGTCAACGTCCATTGTTTCGTCGTCGCCTTGATTCTTTTCAACTTGTTGTGCTTCAAGCACTGTTCTTTGAATTTCTGGATCAACAAGTTCGGAGAATGCGTTGCATATTTCAGCACCACAAACAACAACTTGGAACGCTTCGGCAATGTTGTAATCTCGGTCACTATGTCTTGCCAATGTTTTGAGAACTGCTGGATAGTTATAAAGGATTGTTGGTCCAACAATTTTTTCACGGATTGTGCGTTTATAGATGTAGTCAATAAGAGTTCTGATTGATTTGCATTCTTCGAGGTCGCCGAATGAGAATAATTTTGTTGCAACAACTTTTTTCTTAAATTCATTGAGGTCTGTTTCTTGCATGAAATCAAATCCTAAGATTTCGCGAAGACGAGCAACGTAGTCAATTCTCTCCCATTCTCCGCCAAAGTTTATGACATTTCCTTGATAGTTGACTTCAAGTGTGCCAATGCATTCCATGAGAAGTTTTTTGACGAGTTCTTGGAAGAACGTGATGTTGTCTTCAAATCTCCAGAATGATGCATACCATTCAACTTGTGTGAATTCTTGCAAGTGTGTTGGGTCCATGCCCTCATTTCTAAAATCTTTGCCGAGTTCAAAAACCCTGTCAAAGCCAGCAACCATTGCCATTTTGAGCCATGTTTCTTTTGCAATACGCAAATTGCATACAAGGTCAAGTGCGTTGTGTTTTGTGAAGAAAGGTTTTGCCGCTGCTCCCGAAACATTCTTTTGAAGAACTGGGGTTTCAATTTCTGTGAACCCATTGTCTTCAAGATATCTGCGCACAAGTGATTCAACCTTGCTTCTTGCTTTGAACACTTCTCTGCTCTTTTCATTCATGATGATATCAAGATAACGCTGACGGTATTTTGCTTCAACATCTGTGAGTCCATGAAATTTTTCTGGAAGAGGACGCATTGCTTTTGAAAGAAGTTCAACCTTGTGTGCTCTCACTGTGAGTTCGCCAGTTTGAGTGCGATAGAGTTCGCCTTCAACGCCAATAAAGTCGCCAACATCAACAAGTTTTTTATAGAAATCATATTCGCTTTCTTCAATTTCGTTTCTTCCAACACTAACTTGAATCGCCCCATCAATATCTTGAATTTTTGCAAATCCAAATTTCCCCATGATACGGCGGAAAATAATTCTTCCGCAAATTTTGACTTTTGCACCTTCGTCAAGTGCCAATGTTTCTTTTATTGTGTGGGTTCTAACAAAATCCTCGCGATAAGGATTTATGCCGTTTTCTTTCAAAAAATCAATTTTTGCTTTTCTGATATCGACTTCGTTTGAAAGTTTTTGTAATCTCTGATTAAGTTGTTCAAAATCCATAATAATCTCCTGCTTGGCAATTTATCATAAATATATCTTTGTGTCAAATAATAAGACAAATTAGTTGAAATCTTCGTCGTTTATTTCAGAAAAGCATTTGTTTAGTGCATAGAAGCAATCTTCATGTGAAAAGCCTTTGCCGACAAGATGTCGATATAATTTCTCTTTTGTTTTTTGGTCTTTTGGTTTGTTTTTTATGTATTTTTGTGCAAGTGACAATGCGACTTCTTTTTGGTCGTGAATTTCGTCAAGACAATTTGCAATAATCTCGTCCGACACACCTTTTTGTTTCATTTCATATGCGATTGCGCGTTTGCCCTTGCTTTTTGCAGTCATCTTTGTGTAGCAACTAGCAAAACTTTGATCGTCAACATATTTATACTCAATGAGTTTGTCCAAAACATAATCGCAAACCTTTGGCATATAGCCTTTGTCTTTGAGATATGTCAAGATCTGCTTCTTTGTCTTCATTCCGCGTGAAAGCAAGTTTATTGCCTTGTCAAAAGCGGTTAGTTTCTCATATTCAAACTGATATTCTTCAAGGGTCTCCTTGTCGATGTCGTCCCCGACTTTGAGTTTTGTTTTGAGAAGTGTCAGCCCATGCATTACAACTTTTTCGCCAGACGAAAGCATGATATAAAAACGCTCATTCTTCTTGCCGATTGGTTTTATTTGTTCAATTTGCATCACACACCTCCCTGAGAACTCCCGCTGCCGCTTTTGTGTATGCTCGCACCAAGCCGCCCGCACCAAGTTTTATTCCTCCAAAGTAGCGAACAACAACAATCATGCAGTTGTTTTTGTTCTGTTTTTCAAGAACGTTGAGAATTGGACGTCCTGCTGTTCCCGATGGTTCACCATCATCAGAGCATTTGCAAACAAAGTTGTCGCCAGCAAATTTGACTGCAAAACAAACATGAGTTGCTTTTTTATTATCCGCCCTCACATTCTTTAAAATTTGTTCAATCTCGTCAGCGGCATCAATTTGAAAATAGTATGAAAAAAACTTTGATTTCTTTTCCTCATACAAAAACTCTGCCTTGCAATTTTCCATGCGATAATTTTAATTCAAAAAAGTTTGTTTGGCAAGAAAATTGGCACGCCTTGTTGAATATACTGAATATGAGTGAAATAATGTTTTGAAGGAGGAAGATATGGAAGAATTTGTTAGCATTCCGAGCATTGTGCTCATTGTTTATATGATTATTGAAGTCATCAAAATCTGCACCAAAAATGAAGTTGTTTCAAAGTTATTTCCAGCAATCTCTTGCGTTCTTGGAATGGGACTTGGAATTTTGGCGTTCTATTTGTGCCCTGCTGTCATTCCAGCAAATAATGTGCTTTCTGCCATTCTCATTGGTGGTTCAAGTGGACTCAGTGCAACTGGAACAAATCAGATAATCAAACAACTCACACAAAAAAGCAACGAACTCAAACAGAATGATGAAACCACAATTCAAGACGAAAGCAAAAGCGACACAGAATAGTGTAAAAAACGGGCTCTCACAGCCCGTTTTTTTTGAAAACATATTTTCGAAAACAAAAAATAATATCAAAATAATTAAAAATAAATAAAATTAATTTGCAAAAATAATT
>ULWL01007585.1_pt1 | contig 70905 bp, 81 predicted proteins | sample 1960171 | NCBI WGS metagenome assembly ULWL01 (sample SAMEA4835807, study PRJEB28245) | human gut metagenome | biome: gut microbiome; material: fecal sample | place: Denmark | collected 2008 | reverse complement strand
CTTGTACCATTTTGCGGTCATGAACTTAACGTCCAGGGTCAGCTTCGTCCAGTGTTCGAAGGTCCCCTGGTCAATGTAGCCGCGCTTCTTTGACAGTTCGATCAGAAACAGAAGTTTCTTGCAATCTGTCAGGGCGTTCCGCTGGAAGACCAGCCGGTCGGCCCGGTCCCGCTCCGTCAGGATCGGAAAGATTTCATTCGCGTCCACAAGGTTATCCCGGATCGACAGAACGCGGTCCTGAATACGGTTGACAATGGTGAAGCGGACCTTCTTCGGGAAGTGCTTCGTGTTGTCGGTCAGGTCCAGGGTATAGTCGATCAGGTTCGCCGCAACGGGAAGGACATGAAGGGGACTTTCAGCCCCGTTCACCTTCCTTTGGTGGTTTCTTCGTGTTCCCATAGATACACCTTCGCTTTCTGATCTGTTCCACGGTTTCCCGCCGGCCGGAATAGTCGAAGCCATAGTCCCGAAGGACGACCGTCCGTTCCTCTCCTTCATAGGTCAGGCCGCGCAGAACGACGGCGTCGTCCTCACAGCGGCCGCATACAGGCCGAAGTTCGGTGAACAGGTTGGATAACAGGCAGGACGTTTCCGCCGGCGTACAGGCGAAGCGGGTCATAAATAAAGCCTGTTTTCGACGGTGTCCAGAATACCTTCCGGAAGCCCGTCGCCGTCGTAGCCTTTCCACTGGTCAAGCTGCGCCGGGGCGAAGGTGTGGGTCACGGCGGTTCCTGTGAAGCCGGTGTCAAGCTGTTCCTGGATCGCGGAAATGTCGAAGTCCTGGCGTCGCTGTACGGACTCCACCGTTTCCCCGGTGCTTTCCTGAACCTCCGAAGCGTTGTGGCCGTGAAGAATGGGGGCCGCGTATGCGGTCATTTGCGCCGTGGTCACGAAGGACCCGGTTCCCACTTCGACGCTGATCCCGCTGTTCTCCTGGTTGGTAACGACCACAGCGACGTCGTGAATGTGTACGGTGTCGCCTTCGCCGTCCATGCCTTCCCGGCCCAGGAAAGAGTCGGGGGGAAGGACGTTGTCACTGTCCCCGCCGTCCAGCCAGGAATAGCTAAACATGAAGGGCGCGTCGTTTTCGTCCAGGGCATAGGTCGCGACTTCCCGGACGTATTGGGCGGTTTCCAGGCCGGCGTTCGTCACCTGTACGGGAATACGCATATAGGACGGGTTACTTTCGACGAAGGTCTTTTCGCCGATCTGCGTGTTCACGCTGATCGGGTTGACAAGGGCGGTCAGGGTGTTCGGGCTGACCTCTGCGACGCCGTCGCCGGCGGCCGCGCTGACCAGGACAAGCTGTTTCCCGGCCGCCAGGAAGGCGGTCAGGACTTCCGCGCCCCTGTCGGTGATCGTGGACTTAAATCGTGCCATTTTGGTTTCCTCCTTCTGGTTGGTGTTCGTGCCTGACCATGTTGACCATAGCGGCCCCCACCACCGAAGCCGGGCGAAGGACGGTCTGGGGGATCGCTGTTTGTAGCAACAGGACCAGGTTCGCGGGGATCATCTGCCCCAGGACAGCCGCCAGGGCGTCCCGCTGTGTGTAGCCGGACAGCCTGATCCGGATAAACAGTTCATAGGCGTCATTGTTCAGGACCACCTTGAAGTCGTTGCTGACCGTTGCCAGGTACTTCAATAGGGTCCTGTATGTGTAGGGAAGCTGGTCCAGGTATGCAATCAGTATTCTTTCCCTCCGCGCTTCCACGGTGTCGCCAGGGGCCACCAGAAGCCCCAGAATGGCTTCCCACCGCTGACAGCCATATTCCGACAGGGTGGACAGGAAGAAGTCGTCTGGCGCGCCCTGGACGTCCTGGACGGCCTTTGTGAGCTCTGGCTGTTCTGCGCCGGCGATCTGGTCAAACTCAATCAGGTCTTGAAGGAACCGGGGCCAGTATTCTTTAATCTGCATTTGTCACCGCCCCCAGTACCGGGATCGCGTCAGCGTCCAGGGAAATATTCGCGGCCCCTTCGTTGATCTTGGTCCCGGTGATGTCGATCACGCCGTCCACGTTCAGGACCTTCGTTTCGATCTGGCTGACGCGGACGATCAGATTTTCACTGTCCGCCCAGGTCCCGGTCAGGTCGTCGAAGTAGGACTGGATCGCCGCCTTCACGGCTTCCTGGGTGTTCTCCCAGTTGGCGAACCCGGTGAAGGTCAGTGTGAACGACACGTTGATCGTGGTTCCGGTGACGCCGGCCACTGTGACGACGTGGCCGATCGGGGCCAGGCCCACGCCTTCCCCCTGGTTCCCCACGGGGTCGATCGCTTCCTGGACCTGTTCCACCAGTTCGGAAGAAGGGACGGTCCATTCGCTGTCCACCAGGACGATCTTCACGGTTCCGCCCCCGTTCCAGACCGGGAAGACCTTCACGGCTCCCACGCCCGGAAGAAGTTCGACCTTGTTCTTATAGTCGGCGATATTCCCGCCGAACGCCTGGGACTTCAAAGACTCGAAGTAGCGGGCGCGAAGGGCGTCGTCGCTTTCTTCGTCTTCGCCGGGGACCAAAATGTCCGCCAGGCGCGCCGCCGCCAGTTCCGGAACGTAGTCGATCGGGAACAGGGTCCCGATGTACTCATTCCCCACAGTTCCGGCCGTTTCCGCCGTCAGGCTGTACTGTCCAGCGGCGATCCGCTCCGTGACCACGAAGTTAATGTCGCCGCCAGAAAAGCGGGTTCCGATCTCCATGTCACAGCCGGAACCGCCGGCCTTCTCGAAGTAGCCCTTTCTGACCGCATACGTCGCCGGCGTCCGGAAGACGCTTCGTTCCTGACACTTCTTCGTCAGGTCGTCCCCGGTTTGCGTGTCCGGGAAGGCCCTGTCCATCAGATAGGCCAGTTCAATATACAGGATCGCCAGTTCGGCGGCCGCCGGGGCGATCGCGTCATAGACGATAGACCCTTCCCGCTTATCCACCGAAGACGTCACGCGGGACAGACAGCGGTCCATGATGTTTTCGAAGGTCATGTTCTCATACATTGGTTGTCACCGTCCTTTCCACGGGAATTTCCCCGAAGATCGTTTCCGCCACGAAGTAAACGCGCGCCGTTCGCTTGTCGATCTGCTCCACCTGGAAGTCGGTGACGTCGGTGATCCGGCTGTCCGCCAGAAGGGCTTCCTGAATAACGCGCTTGATTTCACTTGCAAACACGGGATAACTTTTCCCGACAACGGCGTTCAGTTCCGTTCCGTAGTTCCAGGAGTAGATCAGGAAGGAAAAACGCTCCGTTTGCAGGATTTTGAAGATCGCCTGTTTCATGGCTTCGGTTTCGTCGACAAAACCGGCCACGCGGCCGGTGTCGAAGTCGGCTTTATAGGTCCGGGTCGGGTGGTCGGCCGCCGGCGTGATTTCGACGGCCTGGCCGATCGTGACCGTGGCCTGGTTTGGAAGTAAAGTCATGGTCATACCCTCCCCAGTACCAGGAACGACTGTCCGCCCTGGTTTCGAAAAAGGACCACCTTGTCGCCCACGGCCAGACCGGAATAGACCTCCGGGTTTGTGGTCAGTCCGGTCGTCTGTGTGTCGACGGGGTTGACGCTGTGGGTGTGCGGTCCGGTCCCGGCCGGCTCTGTGGCGTGTTGCGGGACTGTGTGTTTATGCGGGTCGATCGTGTGGGTGTGGGTCGGGTAGTAGCCGGCCCGGAACTCCTTCATCACGACGATCGCGTCGCCGGTGATGTCGAAGCGGTTGTCGACTCGGATCGTCAGCGGAGACGTGGCCGTCACGTTCCCGAAAAGGAAGGCCGCCGGAACATTCGCGTTCTGCGACTGCTGGGCGACCTTTTTCATAGTGTCAAGAAGTGCCATATTACACCACCTTTAATTTCAGGGTCATTTCCTCCTTTAGCAGATCGGAACTGGCTTCTTCCACGATGAAGAAGGAACTGACGCCCACCTTTTCGATCCCGATATACAGGGCGCGGCCGGCGCGGACGGACAGGTCCAGAAGGGCCTTCACTTCGAAGGTCTTCTTCGGCCGGTTGTAAAGTTCCAACATTTGTCCGCCCCGCTCCTTGATCTGGGCTTCGTTCATTTCTTCGTCCACGGACTCATAGTTTTGCAGGACGCCCCAGAACTTCATGTTGTTAGAGTCCTGGAAGATATAAACGTCCCGTTTCCCGGTTTCCTTGTTGTCCCGGACCAGTTTGATCTTGTTGTAGGTTTCGGAGTCGATTTCCGTTTCATAGGAATAGCCCGTCGCCAGACTGGCGTCGCCGACATAAAGGTCCAGCTTCGACTTTTCGACGTCGGTGATCCGAAGGGACCCGAAGTCGTCCCACAGAACGAACATTTTCCCCGTGTTGATCAGGGTGTGGTCCAGGGCTTTCAGTACAATGTCGAAAAGGGTCTGGCCGTCTTCAATCATGGACGGGATCGCGTAGCCGGTATTTTCCAGGGACCCGCATTTCAGGCCGAAGTCGGCCGCGATCTGGGTCAGGACTTGATCGGCGCGCTTTCCGTTGAAGACATAGGTTTCCTTGTTCTTCTTCAAATACCAGGTCTGGTCGTATGCGGTGATCGTGACCTGGTCTGTTTCGTCCTGGCCGATTTTCACCACATAGCCATAGAAGATCCCGGTGTCGTCGTCCTTTACGGCGACGATCCCGCCGTGGGTCCATACCACAGCGGCGTCGGCGATCATGGTCAGTTCCAGGGAAGCGGGGGAACCTGACCGTTTCGTCGACCACTTCGCGCCGGCGCACAACGTCGTAACGTCGAAGGCGTCGCCGGTCACGTTGTTCTGGTACAGAATGGAGATCATGGGATTGTGAAGACCTGTCCGGGGTAAATCAGGTTCGGGTTTGACCCGATTGTCCCCTTGTTGGCGTTATAAATCTTCGTGTAGTCGCTTCCCTTGCCGTAGAACTTCTTCGCGATATTCCAAAGACAGTCACCGGCCTTCACGGTGTAGGTCTTCTGTTTTGGCGGTTCCCCGGTCCGCTCCGGCTCTTTGGCCTGGGCCGGTTTCGCTGGCTCCGGGGGAAGAACGATCCGGCGCGGGGAATAGTCCTTCCACTCCGACAGCTTGATCGAATAGTAGAAGTCCCCCAGTTCGCCGGCGCGTTCCTCATAGTCGAAGGTTTCCACGCCCATTCTGACGTTGATGTCCAGGTCTGTTCCCGTGATCAGGAAGCGGACCGGGTCAAGGCTGTCCCGCGCCTTCTGAATGGCCTTCACAATCTCCACGGGGTCGGTGATCCGGCCGGTCACGAAGGGCGCGTCATTGACCGGGAAAAAACTGTCCCAGGCGACGGTCCGAAGGCCCTTCTTCCGAAGGATCAGGACGTCGCCCAGGACAAGGACGGTCGCGGTGTCGTTGTTTCCCGGTGATGTTACTTTCAGCTTTTCGGGAAGGACGGGAATGTCGATTTCCCGTCCTCCCGCGATCAGTGTCATTCCGTAGTTTCGCATTACGCATATACCCCCTCGGCGGCGGCTTCGAACTCGGTTTCCAGCCGGTCTTCGATCCGGCTGACCACTTCGTCCACGTCCACCTTCTCGCTGATCTTCGCGTCCACGGCAACGGTCGGGGTCAGCGTTACGAAGTTCTGAACATAGCGCATTTCGGCCACGTCCCGAAGGAACTTCAAGTCTTCTTCCGCGATATTGACGTCTTCGTCAATGGAACCGACGGAACCGACATGGCCCACGTTCCCGATGTCCCCCGTCCCGCTGTTGGCGTATGCGGCCCAGTCCGGTTCGGTGCTACCTTCCCCGGCGGCGGCCGCTTCCGCTCTGGCGGCGGCGATCTCCGCTTCGCGTTGTGCTGTGGCGGCTCTCGCTTCGGACTTCATGGCGTCCAGGGCGGCGTCGCGCTCTGCGATCTGGGAATTGATCTGGTCCTGGTACGCGGCCAGGTCGGCCGCTCTGGCTTGCTTATTGGCTTCATTTTCAAGCTGTGCCGTGGTCCCGAAGGTCATTTGGTCGATTAGATCAATGCTGACGCCTGGGATTTTGTTCAGAAGGTTAATGAAGCCGTTTATGATGTCGATCGCCCCGTTCACCATGTTTTGAAGGATCATCAGGACGCCGGCCTTCATATCGCCCATGAAGTTTTGAATATTCACGCCGGCGGTGTAGAAGGCCAGTTGTAGCCGGTTCCACAGGTCCATGACGAAGTAAACGCCGGTCATAAAGCCGATTTTTACCCAGTCCCAGGCCGTCAGAACAGCGTTGACGCAGATCAGCCAGGCGACTTTCAGACCTCCGACAGACTGGACCCACTTATAAATCGCGGCCACCACGACGCCGATCGCCAGGGCGATCCAGAACAGGGGGTTCGTCAGAAGGGTCGTGAAGAACGCCTGGGCGGCTCCGGTCGCAATCCATGTTGCGACGGTCTGTATTCCCAGGGCTACCGCATAGCCCAGGGCGGCCGCCGCGACGCCCCAGAAGACCGGGGCGATCATGGACCAGTTGTCATATATCCATTGTGCGCCCTGTCCGATCAAGGTCAGGACAGGGGAGAAGGCTTCCAGGGCGATATTCTTCGCGATTGTCCAGACCTGGGAAAAGGTCATAGGCATAGAAGCGAACTTCGCGTTGATTTCGTCCGCCGACGCAAGCATGGCATTTTTCACGATGGTCGAAGTGATCTGGCCTTCGGCGGCCATTTCACGGATCTTCCCGATCGGAACGCCCAGGTAGTCGGCGATCGTCTGAATGATGGTCGGGGCCTGTTCGAAGACGCTGTTCAATTCCTCTCCGCGAAGGACGCCGGAAGACATGGCCTGTGTTAGCTGTAACATGGCCGCGTCGATACCGGCGGCCGATGTGCCGGCGATCGTGAACTGCTTGTTGATCAGTTCGGAAAAGGCAATCAGCTCTTCGTTGCTGGAAAAGGCGTCGCCGGCCATAATTCCCATCTTCGCGACGGCGTCGGCCGTGGTCTGATAGGACGCGCGGGAACGGTTGGCCGACTCCATGATCATGTCTTGAAGTTCGGCCGTGGTTTGAAGTCCGTCATTCATCAGGTCCAGACGGGCGCGGGTGGTGGTCATACTGTCCGCCAGTTCGATCACCTGTTTCGCGCTGAACGCCGCGATTGCGGACTTTATGACGCCGCCCAGGCTCGACCAGACGGACTTCACCTTCTTCGCCCCACGCTCCGCCTGTTCCTGGCGATTGTTGAAGTTATCGACCTGACGACTGGCCGCCCCGATGTCGGCCGCGCTTCGCTCGAAGGGTGCGCCGGGGTCGATCGTGTCGGTCAGGTTGTCGGTCGCGTCCAGGGTACGGTTCAAGCGTTGGGCCGCGTTTGTCATGGTGTTCAGGCGCGCCGTCATGCGGTCCTGGATCGAAAATTGTGTAGATACGCCGGCCACGTTATCACCTGCCCTTCTTTCCCTTCCTTCGTCCAGCCTTCTTCGCTTCCTTCTTCTCCTTTTCGATTTGAAGGTCTATGGAAGCATAGATGAAGGCCCGTTCCCGTCTGGGAAGGGCCAGAAGTTGTCCTGGAAGGATTTTCAGCCGGTGGAGGGCGTAATGAGCATAGACCGACTCGCCGTCGGCGTCTGCTTCATTATCGCCCCCCGTGATTAGTTTTTTGCTTCGTCCCTCAGATCGTTCACGTCGTCCGTGAAGCCGTTGATCTCCTGGACGGCCAGAAGAAGATCGGTGTACTGGCCGGGGTTCAGGATCACGTTGATCAGGTCTTCCGCGCCCCGGACGCCCTTCTTCGCCTGGAAGTCGGCGTCCTTGAAGTTGGGGTCGACGCAACAGGCCGCCACCAGTCGGGCGTTATAAAGGTCGGTGTCCGTGTCGATCTGCTTCTGACGGGTCTTCTTGTCGAAGCTGATCTTCTGACAGGTCTTCCGAATGGCCTTGTTCTCGGCTTCTGTGATAGAACGGATCACGAAGGGGTGGGGGAAGGGTGCGATCGTCACTTCCGTCTGGGTGGTGCCGATCTCCGCTTCCATAAGAAACTCTTGCAGTTTACCCATTGTTTTTTACCTCTCTTTCAAAATCAGAACTGGGTGAAGGGGGTCAGAATGTCGAAGTCCTCGAAGGTGAAGTCCACGTCTTCGTCCAGGGCGTCGTCGCTGTCGCCGTCCAGCTTTGCCAGAACGACGCTGTCCAGGTTACAGCCGATCAAAAGGGTCGACTGTTTCCCGGCGGACGACTCCTGGTCGTCGTTCTCGACCACCATGTCGAAGTAGATGTCCTGGCCGGTTTCCTTCCAGGTCTTCACCATGTTCCGGAACAGGGGCGTCAGATAGTAAAGGGTCATGGACCCGCTACCGCTGGCCCCGGTGGTCTTGTGTCCGGTCATGCGCTTTCCGATGGCCTTGATCTCCGACTTGGATTTCTCCACATTGGCTTCGACAGTCTTCGCGAAGAACAGTTCTTCGTTGTTCCCGTCGATCTTCGCGTAGGCGCGGCCCTCCTTGCCGGAAATGGCGTCAGGCGCGTTCAGGGTTTTCATTTCGGTTCACACTCCTTCCGTTAGTTGACGACGGTCGTCATATACAGCTTTTCCATGCTGTCGTTCGGTTTCAGGGCGGAGTCGACGGCGACGTCGCGTTTCCCATTGCCCTGCTGAATGGTGATGTCCTCGGACACGAAGTCGCTGATCGCGTCGATGGCCTGATACTGTAAGGCCAGGGACACAAGGTCGGCCTTGAAAAGCTGGCGGCCGGTGTCGCTGTTGGTGACTTTGCCGATATAGGAGTCGCCGAAGATACGGGCGACGTCGTTCGCCCAGCCGTCCAGGACGCGGATCACGCGGTTCGACGTCCAGTCCTCGGTCACGCCGCCGCCGAAGCTGGTTAGGCTGTTAATGTCGGTCAGGACGCGCGCGGTTCCGTAGTCGGCATAGAAAACGAACTCGCCGGCCTGGATCGCCGCTTCGAACTGGGACTTCGTATATTTGATGTCCACGTCCACAGCGTCGTCGTAGGCGGTATTCGTCAGACTTTCGTTGATCTCCGCGCCGGCGGACGCGCCAGTGACCCACGCCACGGCCTTTTCGCCGGGAACAGTGGTTCCGTCGTTGAGAATGACGCCGTTCTTCACGTTGATCAGGCCGATATTGTCGCCCTTGTAGTCGTACAGGACGCCGACGATCTTCTTTCCCTCATCGTCGCGAAGCCGCTTGACGAAGGTCGCATACAGGGCCTTGATCGTGTCGTCGTCGCCAGGGTAGCCGATCACGTTGAAGGACTCCACTTCGAAGCCGTTCAGGGCCGCTGTGTGGGCGGTTCCGTTGACGGTTCCATTCGTGCCGCCGGTCAACGGAGTCGCCACAGCCGCTTCCAGGGAAGCCGCCGTCCCGAAGGTGACAAAGTCGTTCGCTTTCAGATTGGCCGATCCGCTGGTCTTGGCGACGGTCTGGGTGTCCATGACCATTCCGTCAAGGTAGGTCACGACGTCGACGTTGGTCGCGTCGTCGGCGTTGGTCAGGATCGCGACGCTGATCGCGTTTCCGCGTGTTCCGCCATAGGCCGCCGTGACGGCCATTCCGCCGACGGTCGCGGTCGCCTTCGTACCGCCGGAATTGACGCGATAGATCAGAAGGGTTCTGGAACGCTTCAAGGCTTCGCGGACCAGAAGAACGTCGGCCGCCGTGGGATCATAGCCGAAGACGTTTAGGGCGGTCTTGTTGAAGTCCTCTGCATAGATGGAAAAGACCTTGTTTTCAGGTCCCCAGTTCAGTTCCAGGGGAAGGGCCGCGACGCCGCGCGTCCCCATTTTGACGACGCTTCCCAGGCTGACGAAGTTGATATACGCGCCGGGAAGGATTTTGTTTTGAACGGTAAAAGTTCCGCCACCGATAGGCATGACTTACACCTTCCTTTCCAGAAAATCAGTGACCAGGCGGACGGCCTGGTCCTTTGTGTAGACCTTCCCGTCTTCCAGGACGGCCGCGACGGCGTCCCTGGGAAGGTTCAGGGTTTTCGCTTTGACCAGTTGTTCCTTCGTGAAGGTCGGGGCCGCCTGGTCAACGGCCGGGGCCTTCTTTGCGGCGGTCGCCGCTTTCTTTGCTGTTGCCATTACTTCACTTCCTCCGTTTGGTCCAGGGTTTCCATGAAGGGGATTTCCGGCGACGTCAGCACGAAGAAGAAGTCCGCGTCGAAGGTGAATTGATAGACACGGGCGTTCTTGTTCGACTTTGCCTTCTGTCCGGTCAGCCGGATCGTCCGGGTCTTCTGCTCCGTTTCCTGTACGGTCAGCGTTTCAAACTGGTCATACATGGCTTCGGCCCAGGCGTTAAACTCCATGTTCTCCTTCGATTTCAGGAAATACAGGACTTCAAACTGGATCGACCGTTTCCAGCGGCGGTCCAGGTGCTTTTCCTGCTCCGACTCTATGATCCCGACGAAGAACTGGCCGTCGGCGTCCTTTGGGATTTCGTCGACATAGACCTTCCGGTCCGGCCACAGGGCCGACAGCTTCGCCGCGATCGCTTCGGTGAAATTATTCAGGGTCACGCCAGATCACCGTCCTTCACGCGGATTTCCTGGTGAGTCGCATACACGTCCGGGCGTCCCACGACCTCGAACGTCAAAAGACGCTGACTGGTCGGGTCCATACGGCCGAACCGTTTCAGGGAAACGCGGTCGCCAGGAAGGACCAGAAGGTCAGGGGAAGCGAACAGAACGGCGTCATAGTCGACTTCATTCTGTGCGTCCGTCTGCTGACTCTTGTCGCTTCCTGAATACGACAGCGCGCAAATGATTTCAGAATATTTCACAACGGGAACGGCCTTCGTGATGTGGTTCGCCCCCGTCACGGGTTCGGTCCGGCTGATCGTGGCGGTGTCTTCGTAGGTCATTTCGATTGCCGCACGCTCTGCGGCGGGGTTTCCGAACATACGATCACCACCTTAACTTCCGGTATTCGTTCAGGACCGTCCGCCAGCCGAAGAAGTCCTGGCCGTCCGCGCCCAGGTTGAAGGTCGACGCCGAGCCAGACGCGCCGGAAGCATTGGCGAAGGACGTCTGAACGTCCCCGCGCTTCACGGACGCGACCGGACCGACGGCCGCCTGGGTGGTCCCCAGGCCGGCGGCCTTGTAATAGCTGACGCACATGACGACCAGGGCGTTTTCCAGCGGGGCGGGAAGCGTGTCCTGGTTGATGTAGGACAGGACCAGGTCTTCCACCGTTTGAATGACGAATTTAAGAAGTTCGTCCTGGTCTGTCCCGGTGATCCCCAGAAGGGCCTTGACCTTTTCCAGCCGGCCTTCCTTCGACATAAGGACGCGAAGGACTTCCTTCTGTTCAAGGGGTGTCAGGCCGTCCAGGGAAGATAAAATCTGTTGAAGCACGTTTCCGCCTCCTTTCAGCGGCCCCCGGCTTACTCCTTGCCCTGGATCAGGTCAATGATCTGGGCCTTCGTGGCGTCGTCGGGGACATCAATTCCGGCCGCCTGGGCGGCTTCCAGAAGTTCGGCCTTGTTCATCTTAGCCAGGGACTTTTCCGCCCCGTCTTCGGCCTTCTGGGCGTCGTAGGGGGTATATTCCGCGCTCTTGTGAAGCTGGTCTTCGACAATAGGGCTTCTGGGTTCCAGGATCACGCCGGTTCGTCTGTTGATAAACTTCATATGGGCTTCCTCCTTTCTTCGCGCCGCCCACCGTTAGCCGTCAGTCGCTTCGGTGGAGTAGGTGAAGATCAGGTCAGGGGTCAGGGCCTTCGTGCCGTAGTCGAAGAACATAGACACGCCGTAGTCATTGGACAGGGGGATCTTCTCCGGCTCCCCGTAGGGATAGATCACCGCCGGCTGTGCGATCGCGCCTTCGATCATGGCGATCATGTGATAGGTGGTCGTCTTGCCGGCGGAAGGGGTGTCAGCCTTCACAGGAAGGTTGATGGAAGAATAAACACGGACGCCGTGGAACAGGGCGAAGTCCTCGGCGGCGGTGTCCACGTTGGCGTTGTGGGTGTTCTTGTCCAGGTAGGTTCTGATCTTGCCGTAATAAGTGGGGTCCAGAACCAGGCGGATCAGGTTCCGGGGAACACCGCGAACGTAGTCGTTCTTCACGGTTTCAAGGGTCTGGATCAGGGCTTCCACCTGGGCTTCGATGTCGGTTTCGGTGGTGGTGAAGGCGGTTCCCTCCGTGGCCGCACAGGTGAAGAAGGCGGCGTCCAGTTCGGCCGCCACGGTGTCGACGTGGTTGTCAGCGCGGCGCGCCATGATGTTACCGACGCCGAAGGTGTCCAGGTCGAACTTCGCGGCTTCCTCCACGATCTCGCGGTGGGTGTCCAGGTTGACGGTAGTCGGGGGAACGGTCAGCGCGGTTCCCTTGCCGGCGGTTCTGGCGGTTCCGTATGCCTGGGACGCGCTGTTCTTGAACCGCTTATACTCCACGGAACCGGACGCGGGGTTTCCGGTGTAGGACTGGGACTTCAAGCCGGAAGACAGGGTTTCCTTCTGAATGTTGGCGATCACCAGGCCGGACAGTTCGGCCAGTTCGACCTTCGTAGCCCCGTTCTGGATCAGGCTGATAGCTTTGGTTCTTGCCATTGAAAATCATTCCTTTCGTTTTGTTGTGGGTTTGTGGGTTAGATCACGACAGGACCGTCGGCCTTTGCGGTCGGCTCCTGACGCGCGCCGGGGTCGGCGGGTTTCGCGCCCTTGATGTCGGGGTTCTTCGCCGGCTCCTGGGACTTGAACAGGTACGCCTTCGACTCCTTCAAGGGTTTCAGAAGGCCGTCCAGGTCCGTTTTCAGCGCGCCGGCGTCGTCCACCTCGATCTTGTCAAGGTCCAGAAGGGAAATAATGTCGGCGGGGTCGTGGGCCTTGTCTGCCAGGGCCATTCGAAGGGCCGTGTTCTTCTGGATTTTCGCGATCTCTTTCTGGTGGTCAGTCCGAAGGGTTTCGATCGTGGCCTGGGCGGTCTTGACGTCGTCCGCGATCTTCGCCGGGTCGCCAGACCCGCCGATCGCTTTCAGGGCTTCGGCGGCGGCTTTCAGGGCGTTTTCCGCGCTGTTCTTGCCGCTGTTGGCCCCATTGAATTTTTCGGCCGGGACGAAGGTTCCGTCGTTTCCGACGACCAGGTCCACGTCCTTTCCGTCCTTGCCCTTACCCTTCAAGGCCGCTTCGACCTGGCTTGTCAGGTCTGCCCCCAGAATGGTTTTGACGCTCTCTGTGATCATGGTTTGCTCCTTTCCCCGCTGTCTTTATCGTGACTTCCACACGCTTTGCGGTCCCGCCGGTTCGCCGGGCGGGTGCGGCTGTTTTGGGTATGAAAAAGACGCTTCCCCGCGAAGGGAAACGCCTTGATCAACAGGTATAAAAAAACGCCGCCTTGCGGCGACGTTCCTTTATTCGGGGTGGTATTGGCACTTCAAACAAACTTCCTGGTTCCGATCCGTGAACTTCATATAGTCAGGCAGTTCGGACAGGGGGGACAGTTCTTCGAAGACCAGGGCGGCGTCGAAACAGTCCATAGCGTCGATCTCCCTGTCCACGATCGGACAGTGGCACTTCTTATTTTCCATTCTCGATCACCTCCATAACGTCCTTCACGGCTCCCTTAAACTGGTCCCGTTTGAAGGCGGTTCTGATTTCGTTGTCGGCGTTCAGCACATAGGCCGCGCCGTCTGCGGAATAGTAGTTCGTAAAGGTCATTCCGGTCCAGTGTTTCCGCTTTAGGGAGAAGATCGCGCTTTCGATGAACGACCGCGCTTCCGCTTCGGTTGCGCTGTGGCCGTGATCCGCGACGTGTTCGGCGTTCAACCACAGCGACGCCGCGTCGACAGGCTCCGGCGGAACTCTGACGGTCCCATAAATGCCGGTGTCCCTGATCTTCTTGTATAGGGTGAAGTCGTCCCTGGCGGCTTCCGGAACGCGCCCCTTGTAGGAATAGAAGGACTTCAAGTCGGCCCATGCGGTCGGGTCCCTGTACTTCATTTCCTGGAAGGCGTCAAGATCGGCCGGGGCGTCGGCTCCCAGGCGGTCAGCATACCGGGCGAACTGCTCCGCGTCTGCCTTTATATTATACGACTTCTGGCGTTCTGTTTCAACATAGCCGGGACCATGTTCGGCCACTTGCTGATCATACCATTCTTCGTATGTCATATCCTTCGGCATGGGTTTACCGGAATTGTACCAGTCCAGGGCGTCGTCCGGGTCATATTCGACCGTAGTACAACGGTCGTTCGGGTGCATGGGCGGATAATTCACGCCGGCCTGGGCGTCCTTCACCTTGAAGTGCTTCCCGTCCAGGGCCGCGCACGTTTCACAGGTCCGGCTGTCCAGGGTCGCTACATATTCGTATTCTTCCACGCCGGCCGCGTCATAGGCGGCCTTGTCCGCTTCACTGTGGAAATAGGTCGTTTCCGTCCGGATCAGACGTTCGGCGGCCTTGTAGGACTGGCCCATTTTGGCCGACAGGTCCTTCGACATGGTCGCTATGCTCTTTCCTTGCATGACGCCTTGTGTGATAATCTCCCGAACATGGAACAGAAGGGCCTGTTTGTTCTGCCATAGCCGGTCGGAGAACATAGCCCCGGACCAGGGATAGGACAGAACACTTTCCACGACGCTTTCGTCCAGCTTCGCGAACTCATGGATAAAACCGACGCGGGACTGTATGTCATAAATCTTCTTGTAGTAGCCTTCCTGGAAGGTGTCGCCGAACTCCGCCTTCATTTGTGTCACGCCGGTTTCCCACAGGTCATTCAGTTTCAGGTCGATCTGGCCCAGAAGGGCTTCCAGGCGGGAAATACGACTGTTTGTGGACAGGGCGTCCAGTTGGGCAGTCAGAAGGGCCTTGACGCGCGGGTCAGGCTCCGAAGCGATCCGGGCGACGTATTCGCCCAGGGTCGCCTTCCACTCCTGGAACTCCTTTCGCGTCAGAAGGCGGACGGCCTGGTCATAGGTCAGGCCATACTTCCCCGCATAACGGGAATAGAAGTCGCCGATCTCCCGGCGGATCGCCTGGGCGGCGCGCTCATATTCCTTGAACATTTTCGCCGTCAGGTTTACCCCGCGAAGGTAGGCTTCATTCTCCCGTTGTAGGGCGCGTTCGATCCAGTATTCCTTATTCCTCGCCATTCAGGCCACCAGCCTTTCCAGCGGCCCCTTCCTGGCCCTCCTGGGCCGTCTGTGGGCCGTTTCCGGCTCCCAGGGTATCGTCGAATAGGCCGGCCCCAAACTCGGCCATAGCGGCCTTCTTTTCGGCGTCCATGCGGTCCAGTTCTTCGTCGACGTCAGTGACCCAGGGGTGATTTTGAAGGATCGTCCGCTTGGAGATCAGGCCGTCACTGTTCCGGGCGTTGTTGATGATGTCCGTTTCGTTGACAGGAAGGTCCATATTGAAGACGATGTCAAAGTCGTCCCCGGTGAAGTCCCCCTGGCCGGTGATCTGGAAATAGACGTCAATGAACAGTTTCAGCCGGTGGAAGGTGTCTTTCAGTTCGGTCCCCAGGGAGTCACAGTCGGCGTCCAGGTCCATATATCGGAAATTGATTGCAGAACCGCTGGCGTTCCCCAGTTCCGGGTCCTTCGTGTCCACAGCCGCCGCGAAGTCGTATATGTCGCGCCGCTCATTGTCCAGGAAGGACATGACGGCGTCGATGTTCAGGTCTGCCTGTAATTTGTCCACGCCGCCGTCGGAAGTGACCTTGATCGCCATGTGTTCCTTTAGGTCCTTCAAGAACTCCGCCAGGTCGGCCCCGCCATAGTTCCGAAGAATATAGATGAACTTCGCCACGTCCCGAAGGACGTCGGCCGTTACGCTGTTCTGCCAGTTGATGTCGTCGATCAGGTCCTTCACGAAGTAGCAGAGGGGAAGTTCTTCTTCGTTGTATTTCAGCCAGGCGATCGGAACTTCGTCCCAGTTGTACGCCTTTTCGCCGACGGTGAAGTGTGGTTCTGTCCAGTCGTTTTCCTCGGTCCCGTGGTCTTTGTCGACGTAGAAGTCGCCGGCCCCGGTCCCCGCGAAGGCGTCCGTCTTGAAATACTTCACGCCACCGGTCCACCAAAATTCGGCGTGTGTGATCATGTGCTTCCTGGTCCCGATGTAGATAATCTGGTCATAGAAGCGAATGAAGGCGTCCAGCTTCGTTCGTTCGGAGTCCCGCCACAGGGGGACGACCTCTGTCGAAGGGACGCGCATGAAGGCCAGTTTCCCGTCCTCAAAATAGGGTTGAAGCCAGGCGATCCCGGACTTGACCGCGCCTTTCCCCAGGCTCTTGATCTTCCGGCGGAAGGTCTGGTCGAAGACGGCGTTCAGGGCGTCGCCATAGGCTCCGTTTTCAGTGTCCACGGTCCAGGGCTTCGACAGAAGATAGTTCGCTTTCTGGTCCACCAGCTTTTTCAGGATTGGCCGTTCGATCTTTGTGTTCGACCGATTGGCGACGTCGACCGTCTTCTTCTGGACGGAAGACCTGTTCCTGTAATATGCTTCGGCTTCCACCATGATCTGATACTGGGGGGACCTCTTGAACTCCCGTATTTCTTCGCTGACAATCTGGGCCAGGGTCATAGTTGCTTTTTCAGGGTCCGACAGGATCATGTTGATCCGGTCCATGACAGACAGTTCCATTTCCTCCACCTCACTTCAAAACTTCGATGGACGAACCGCGTCGCGGACGCTCCACGCCATAGCGAAGGGCCGCCATAGCGTCGTCCATGAACTCCACAGGTTCGTCGATATAAAGGCCCGTGGTTGGGTCCTTTTTCCACTTCCACTGTTGAACTTCTTTCAGGACGTTCACGCAGGAAGGGTGTATGTGTATCTTTCGACCTTTCAGGAAGTCGATCTGGGCCTTTACGCTTCCCGGCTCCTTCTTCACCGGATAAGCCCGGAAGCCGGCCTTCTGCCACGTTCTGATCCGGTCCGGCTCTGCGGAGTCACAGAACATTTCCACGCGGGGATCGACCTTCGCCTGTCGGGCCAGGCTGATAATTTCTTCTGTGTCCTTCTCAAAGACATACAGTTCCGAACAGACATAGATTTCGCCGTCCTTCCAGCCGATCCCCAGAAGGGCGTCGGCATGGTTGAAGCCGAAGTCCTGGCCGTAATAGAAGCCGTCGAAACAGTCCCGACTGGTCGGGAAGTCGTGGACTTCGAAGTTCGTCAGGATCAGGCCGCCCAGTTCGCCCCATTCGCCCAGGCCGTAAACGCGATAGCCTTCCGGGTCTTCTTCCTTGCGTCGCTCCATGCGGCGGAAATAGGCCGGGTCGATGAAACGGTTCGTCTTATAGGTCGAATGATGGGTCAGGACGTCCGGATCGGCCTTGTCAAAATACCGGGCCTTGATCCAGTGGGTCGCGCTGACCGGGTTGAAGGTCATTGTGATCTGATAGAACAGGTTCGGGTTCAGGTCGTCCAGGTTGCCGCGAAGGCGGTCGTCCAGAATGTCGACGTCTTCGGACAGAAGTTCCGTCGCTTCTTCGCACCATATCCAGACCAGTTTCCCGTTCTTGAAGGTGATCGACTTCACCTTCTCACGCTGTCGCTGGTCCTTCACGCCCCGGAATATGATCCGGTTCCCGGTGGTCCGACATTCCAGGGCCAGGGGGTTCAAATTGACCTTCCAGAAGCGGTCAGCATAAGGGCCGAACATTCGATAGATCGCCGCCTGTAACTCTGCGAAGGTGCTGTCGCGGTTCGTTTCTTCAATCTTCCGGACGACTAACAGGTTCGCCCCCTGGAAGGCCGGGTCGGACAGCTTCGCGACGAAGTCCTGGGCTATATTCACGGATTTTCCGGAACCGGCGGACCCCTTCAAAATGCGGTATCTCCCGCGCCATTCATTCACAGGTCGGAAAACGGGGTTGAACTGGGCGGACGCTCTGAACTCAATCGTCCGGGCCGTAGTCATAATTGATCACCACCGTCACAGGCGCGGCGCTGTCCGGGCTGTCCTTGAACATTCCCAGGTGCTTTCCACACAGTTCCAGGGCCTTCAATTTGTCGGCCAGGCGGATTTCCCGTTCCACTCCGTCGCCGTCTTCTCCTGGGATCACTTTCACCTTCACAGAAGCGATCGCGGCCGTGTCGTCACGGGACGCGTCCGAAAGAACGGTCGCGTCGTTCATATTGATCACGTCGATCGCGTTCACGAAGGCGATTTTCCCCAGTTCCAAAAGGACCCGGTCGGCGTTGATTCCTGTACGCTTCGACCTTTCGGCCATAGCGCGGTCTATGCGCGCGCGGATTTCAGGTTTTTTCAGTAATTCACTTCCGATACTCCCCGCCGATTCCACGGAATATCCGGCGCGGATCGCGGCCTGGGTCGCGTTCAGGTCGATCAAGTATTCTTCACAGAACACTTCGTTCTTCTTCGTTAGCCTTGCCACGATTTTTCACCGTCCTTTCCGCTCGGTCTTGGTCATAACAAAATCGGGACAACAGAAAAGGAACGCCGGCGAAGGCGTCCCTTTCCGCGTCCCTATCAAAAAAGGAGGTCGGGAACTGGGCAAGGTTCCCTTGTAGCATTTTCGCATATCTTTAGCCCTGGTACAAGTGCAGACATATGCAAACATATGCAACTATGTGCATTTATGTGCAAAAAGTTTTCCGCCCAGATAGGCGGATCACTTGACAGGACCATGAAGGCGGATATATTTCCGAACCAGGCGGTCGACGGCGGTCTGTCGCTGTCGGCTTACCGTGGAAACGTCCACGCCCAGGGCTTCGGCCGCTTTCGCATAGGTCTTATAGGGATAGTACAGCGTCAGAAGGACGATCTTCGACTTCGAGTCCATAGCCAGGACGATTTCGTGGACGTTCTTTATTTGCCGCTGTTGTTCTTCCAGGGCGTCTATTGCCCTTTGAGTCCTGGCGGTTCTTCCGCGAATGGCGTCGGCCATTTCCGCCAGTTGTGCGCCTGGGTCGGGGGACGACTGGACGCGGGGCGTGTCATATCGGACGGCGCGCGGGTAGGCCCTGGCCCTGATGTCTTCCAGATCTTTTTTCAGGGCGGCGCGCTCGGTTTCGATCTGGGCTTCTATGGTCAGAAGTTCCTGATCGTGGTTCTTCAAGATGTCACAGACGCGTCGTCGGGTCTGCTCCGTCTTGTCCTTCTTCTTTGCTTTGGGTTTGGCGTCCATGCCGTTCACCTCCTTCCCCGGCAGTCTTTAGAAGGGAAGATCGCCGTCTTCTTCGTCTATTTCCTCGAAGCCACCGCTGGCCATGTAGTCGGCCGCCAGGCTTCCGGCCGGTTGATCTTCCGGGGCGCGTTTGGAGTCCGCGAACTCCACTTCATCGGCCACAACGGAAAACCGGGTCCTTTTGTTTCCGTCCTTGTCGGTGTACGGGTCAACCTTGATCCGGCCGGACGCGATAATGATCCGCTGTCCCTTCCGGAAATACTTCGCCACGAACTCCGCCGTCTTCCGCCAGGCGACGATCGGAATGAAGTCCGCTTCCTCGCGGTTGAACTTCCGGTCCACGGCCAGGGAAAAGGACGCCACCGGGACGCCGGCCGGCGTGTGTTTCAATTCCGGATCGCGCGTCAGGCGTCCGGACAGTTTCACGTCGTTCATATAGAGTCACCTTCCTTCCACCTCTGGGCGAACTTCGTGATCCGGTACAGCTCGCCCCAGGGGTCTTTCTTCTGGGCGCGGCCCCACAGGAACAGGGCCACGCCGATTTTCAACGATTGCCAGGTCGTGATCTCCCCGGTCCCGCTTGCCAGTTTGCGGACAAATGATTTCCTATGATAACGAAGGCAAGCGAACGCCACTACACAGGGGATCGCCTGGTCTTCGGGAAGGTCCAGGGTTTCGGCCCATTTTTTCGCGGCTTCCCGGCTCTTGTTGTCATTTCCTTTTGTGCCGGGGCTTCCCTGGGTAAAGAAGCCGGCGGCGCGTCTTGAAGTGTTCATGTGTCTTTCCTCCATTCTGGGCCGTTCTCCTGTCATACTCCGCACAGGGGAAGGGTTCGCTTCTGTGGCATTTCTCGCAACAGTCCGGGCAGGTTTCCAGGCCCTTTCGCTGGTATGGACAGACGACCGTCTTTTTCACCTGGCGGCCACATACGGAACAGGTCTTCACGGGCTGTCACCTCCTTCCACTATGTAAAGGCGGACCGTCTGGCGGCCGAAGATCAGGGCTTCGTTGTGGTCCTCGAAGTAGATGTCGACGGCGTTCCCCTTAATGGCTCCGCCGCGATCCTGGACCACTCGTTCCCCCAGGCCGTCAATGAATACGACGGTTCCAGGGGGAAGGACGTCCCAGTCGGCCGCGATCGTGACGCCTTCCTGGGCGGCGGCTCCGCTGGCCGTGTAGACGATCCCGTCCGGGCGGTTCTCCGCCCAGGTTCCACAGCACTTTTCACAAGCACAGTACGCGGTCGCTTCGTATTCGGTCCAGTCTGGTTCCGCTTTCTCCGGCTCTGGGGCCGGCGTCACGCTCTCCGCGACGTTGATGTCGATAGAGGGCAGGACGACGGGCGAAGGGGCCAGGGAAGGCGGTGGGGCCGTTTCTGTGCTGTCTGCGCGCTCGACGTAAAAAGAAAAGCACAGCAGAAGCACAAGCGCGGCGAATATCGTCTTCTTCATACCTCCACCGCCCTTTACACATATTCTTTCGGCGGCGTGACCAGTTCCTTTTCGATCGGCCGCCACAGGTGAAGGCAGTATTCATGAAAATTTATATAGTCAGCCTTCGCCGGGTGATACTGGACCGCCCATTCGTCAGGCTCGAAGAACATATCCTTGATCTGACACATTTCTTCCCAGGTCGGACAGGTCTTCCGCTTCTGACTGTATGGACTGACGCTGACATGGTCCCAGCCGCCGCCGTTGCTGGCAATCACAAGGAAGGACCGGCCGTTCACGAATACCTTGAAGGCTCCGTTGTGTTCGTCGCCGTTGCTTCCGTAGATGTGCCGGGCGTCCAGGCGGTATTTGTTCAGATAGTTCAGGTTCTTCACTTTTGTCCCTCCGTCTTTACCTGTCGGGCCTGTTGCCAGAAGCCCCGTTCGTGGGCGATCCTGGCCTTTGCGTCTGACACGGTCTTTTCATAGTTCCGATACCTGGCGCGCTTCGCTTCGACGCCGGCCAGAATATCTTCGATCACCTGGTCCACCATGTCCGGCGGGTAGAAGTTCCGGGGATAACGGCCGGACAGGTCGTTCTTCGGCTCCGTCAGGTTCAAAATGATGTTGAACCGATAGGCCAGGTGTTTCTTCCAGGCGTGGTCAGCGATCCGAAGGCTGTTCGCCACGCCATAGTCGAACTTCAAATAAACGCTGTTGGTGGAATAGGCGTCGTAGCGGTGGATCAGGACCTTCCCGGCCAGGCGGTCACACACATACGCCGCCAGGTCCCGGATCTCTTTCGTGTTCTTATTCACCGCCGTCACCGCCTTCCACTTCGTCGCCCCATGCGTCCCAGCCGGGGGCCGACTGTCTGGCGAATAGTTCGATCATAGTACCCCCCCCGCAAGCTGGACGATCCGGTCGCGGGTTTCCGCCGGTTTCTCGCTGTGCCGGCCGATCGGGGCGTCTATGATACTATGGACGGACCGGGACACGCGCTTCGGCTTTCCCTTCGTTGCCAGAAGGCAGACTTCCGGGTTTGCCCTGGTCCAGTTCCCCAGGCCCCAGAACCAGGACGGGGACTTCCTGTTCCGTTTGACCCAAACGAAGGCGGCGGTTTTGTACTGGAAGCCCCACCGCCTGATCGCTTCCAGGGCGATTTCCAGGTTCGGGAAGGTTGCCCACATGAACAGAAGACAGTCGTCGGCGGCTATGCTCTGGACAGGAAGGTCATAAATGTCTTCGGGCTTCATAGTGTGATAGTGCCGGGTTACATTCCGCTTCGCTCCGCCGGCGGCATATGCCCAGGGCGGGTCGGCATAGATCACGGAATACTTCTTGTCGGGGAATGGGATCACGCGCCTTCACCGCCTTCCTGGGCCGCTCTGTCGGCCATAATCGCGGCCGACCGGATCATGGTATATTCAGAAAAGGCCATTTCCCGGACTGTGTCAGCGGTCAGAAGGACCAGGTATTCGTCGCCGTAACCGTCTTCGCCGTATTTGCGGCCGGCGCGTTCGTTGCACAGGTCCAGCTTCCGCCGGGCGTGCCGTTCAGCCTGGGCGAAGAAGTCGGGGTCCAGGACGGCCCCGACCTCTTTTTCGACCTTGGCCTTCAATTCAGAAGACGGGATCATTCGTCTTCGTCGTCATTCTCGCCGGCGGCGATCCGGCGAAGGACTTCTTCGACAAGCTGTTTCGAAGTGAAGTCCCGCAACATGGCGGAGTCAGACAGGTCGACTTCGTCCGGTTCCAGCGACAGGCAGATTTCAGAGTCCACGAATAAAGCCGGGCGAACGCCGTTGTAGCCACTGTACGCATAGTGCCAGTCCAGACTGCCGTCGGAATAGACGTAACGCACGCCGTGCGCGTCGCCGGCGTTCGGGGTGATCGTCCATTCCCAGTCGTCGATCTCCAAAAGTCCCGCGTCGTAATACTTCCGGACCAGGGGTTCCGGCAACATGGCGACCTTACACGTCACATAGCCATAACGGTTCGTTCCGTCATGGTCAGACAGGCCCCAGGAGGCGTCGACGATCTGGTGGGCGCGGATCACGCCGGCGGCGTCCAGGGCTTCCAGAAAATCGTCGTTCAGGTCGTCCTTCAAGGTGCTGGATCGGAAGTCATTCGGGTTCGGTTCCGGGTCCTGGCGGTTATAGGTGAACGGTCGAACAGTGAAGGGACGGTTCCCGATCGGCTCCGTGGCCGTCAGAAGGGTTCGCCCGTCGGTGAAATGCTCCATGACTTTCAGAACAACGGGGCCGGCGTTGAAGCACACGCCAGGGGCCAGGTCCTTAATTCTTGCTTTTACAGCCATTGTGTTTTCCTCCTTCGGTTTCTTCGATAGTGACTTCGACGCGGGGGTTCTTCGGGTCCAGGGCGAAGGCGTCTGTGAAGCCTTCGATCTCGGACCAGCCGTCATTCCGAAGGACGCCAGCTTCCACCAGGGCGTCCTGTATGAACTTTTTCGCGAAGGCGATATTGTCCTTGTCGCGCCGGCGGCTCGGTTCGATCCACAGGTAGCGGATCACCACTGGCCGGGTGAAGCGAACGCCCCGAAGCTGTGTCCGGATCATGTAGCCGATCACGTTCTGGGCCTGTCGCTTCATGGAAGCGGCCTTGTACTTGCCCTTGTGCGACCGCTCCGCGTCGATGTATTCATTCAGCCCCGGCAACAGGCCGGGGATCGTCAGCTTGTATTTCTTCATTGGTTCGTCCTTTCTCACAGGCCCAGTATTCGCCGGGCGGCGTCCCGTCTGTCGCTGGCGTTGGACGCCCGGCGGGACTCTCCGACCATTTTCAGGCGGATCGGACACATTTCCAGGACGCGGTCATAAATCCGCTTGTAGGCCAGGGAATGCGGGTTTTCAAGGTCCTTCATGGACAGGTTCGTCGTGATGATCACCGGCTTCCCGGACCTGGCCCTGGTGTCGACCACGTTGTAAACCTGTTCGACGGAATAGGATGTGTCCCGCTCGACGCCCAGGTCGTCGATCACCAGAAGGGAATAGTGTTGAAGCCGGTCGATCCGCTTCTGGCGTTCGTCGTCGAAGGACCCTTGAAGGCTGTTCAGTATGCGGGGGAAGTTCGTCACGCTGACGCTGACCAGCCGTTCCAGAAGGGCGTTCGCGATTGCACAGGCCAGGAAGGACTTCCCGGTTCCCACGTCGCCGTAGAATAAAATCCCGATGTTCTGGGCCTTCATTTCCGCCCAGTTGTCAACGTACTTCCGACAGACGTCGCTGATCTTCGGGTTCCGTCGGTCGTCCTGGGCGAAGGTGTGTTTCAGGTATGCCGGATCGGTGATCCCATCCCGGCGAAGGCGTTCCATGCGGGTTTCGAACTCCCGGCGTTCCCGATCCTGTCGCTCCCGCTCCGCCTTCTCCTGACCGCATTTGCACAGGCGGCCGACTCGGATCGTCTTCCCGTCTTCACCAGGGGACGGCCCTGTCGGAAGGGTGACGTCCATTTGCTTTCGGTCGTGGCACTTGCCACAGCACAGGAAGCCGTCTTCGTCGACGTAGTCTTCCGGCTCCCGGTTTTGAAGGCTCCGCTGGACCATTCCGGCCAGAACGTCGCCGAATGTGTTCATGGCGTTCACCGTCCTTCCAGGAAGTCTTCGTCGTCACCGTAGTCCTTCTTCGGCGCGGTCCCCTTCTGGGCCTGGGTCGGCACGTCGGGCCGGTCGTCTTCTTCCCAGCGGCGGCCGCGAATGAACGTGGCCGGGTAGCAGATAAACGATCCGCCGTCCTTCGTCCACTGGTCACAGGTCTTCCAGCGTTCCACGCCGGCGACAATCAGGTCCACCAGTTCTTCGTCCGGGTTAAGCTGGCCCCAGGCTTTCAGGGCGTCCTGTTTCCCGACTCTGCGCGGATATGCAGACCAGAAGCGATCAAAACCGGGCGGGGTCCCCGTCGCCCCATTTGGGCGCGTTCCCGTTTCTCGTTTCTCGCTTACGTTCTCGTTTTCGTTTTCGTTTACGGGGACATTTGATTTCATTTGATTTCCATTCCCTTGATTGCAAGTGTTATCAAACGAAACAGGCTCCGGGAACTTGCTTTTCTTTGCCCTCTGTTGCTGGTGCTTGTCCCAGGACAGAAGTTTCAGGTATTGCTTCCCGTCCTCGCTGGCGGTGTAGGTTCCCACCATACCGGCCCGGACCAGTTCGTCCAGCCAGGCGCGGATCTTCTGTTCCTTCGGCGGGTCCAGGGGGAAGCACATAGACGCCAGTATTCGCGGATTGCCATAATACAGGCCGAAGTCGTCCGCCTTGACCACAAGCCGCCAGAAAAGGCGTTCGGCGTCTGCGCTGACCTCTGTCAGCGACTCGCTGGTGGTGATTGACTCTTTAATTATGCGGCTCGGCACGTTTGCCACCTCCTTTTACAATGCTTTCTGACAGGTCCGACAGGCTTCCCGGCCATACTTGCGAAGGGAATATTCCTGTTCGGCCTTCGTGATGGAACCGCCACAGATCGGACACTTCGCGGCCGCCGGTGCGGCTCCCTGTCCCTGGGGCGTGTGCGGCGCGCCCTGCTGGCCCCTGTGGCCTGTTCCGGCCTGTCCCTGGGTGTTTCCCTGGGCGGCGGCTCTGCGGCCTTCCTGGGCCGTCTGGGGCGGTCCCTGGACCTTGTTGTTCATATCGAACCGAACGACGCCGTTCCGGTCGACGATCACCAGGGCGTTAATTTCCCGGCGTTCGTTGTAGCCGACCTGTGTGACGAAGAACTTCGTGTTCGAATAGCATTTCAGAACTTCCTTCCGGCCGTTTTGCTGGCCTTCGGAATAGAACTCGTTGTCTGCCAGTTCGACATAGATGAAGGGGCCGGTATAAAGTTCGCGGCCGATCCCTGCGTTAAAGCCGGCGCGTTTGAAGGCGTCGGACGCCTGGCCTTTCTCCTTTTCCGTGTTGCTCTCGACGCCGACGTCCTGTTTCCGGACCCAGGCGCGTTTCTCCGCGTCCCAGATGTCGATATTACAGAACAGGTTCCCGTTGATCACTTCGTGGGTCCTCTGCCAGTTCCCAGGCCCGAAGACCTGGTCCAGAATACGCATATCGACACGCGCGTCCTTGTAGAGAAGAAGGACGGCCCCCACGCGGCCGGACCGCGCCCGGCTTACGCTCTGGACGCGACATTCGATGTCGGCGGCCGTCAGAAGGGGGATTTCATTCCATTCGTTCGCCTGGGCCGGGGTTTCCCCCGGCGTCAGGTCAGACGGCTTCCTTTCCATTGTCATTCTTGGCCGCCCTCCTTTCCTGGTAGTAGTTGCAGAACTCACAGGCGGAACAGTAGTCCGCGCATTTCTTGTCTTCGCCCTGGCGGGTTTCGATGTAGTCCCCACCATTGTCCGCCTTCCACTGTTCGGCGGCTTCCTGGGAGTCCAGGACGCGAAGGGCGGTCTTCCGGCCCTTCTTCATAACGGCGTACTTGTCGCCGTTGTTGAAGCGTTCGTCCGGGGTGCAGACGGGAAGGTCAGCGTCGTCCAGCTTTTCGGCGGCTCTGATCTCTGCGAACCGCGCCCGAAGCCAGTCTTCGCACTCTGCGAAGTCGGCGTCCGTGAAGCGGAACTTCACCGTCTGGACCGGGAACTTCGGATAACCGTACTTGACCTTCGCGTCCCGCTTGCTGTGGTCTTTCAGGAAGGCGACGATCTCGCCGCCCTGGGCGTCGAAGCCGATCCGGCGCAACATATAGCAATAGATCAGGGTTTGACGCCGCCAGTCGGAGAAGTCCCCGAAGATGATCTTCCAGACAGAAGCGGTCTTGTAGTCCGTGACGATCTTCGTTTCGGCGTCATACAGGTCGAACTTACCGGACAGGACATATTCTTCGAAGGGAACCTTGATCCGTTCTTCCTTGAACTGGGTCCCGGTTTCCTGGTGCTGTTCCAGGACGCCGTGAACGGCGGTTCCGAACAGAAGCCATACCATGTCGGAAACGTCGCGGGTGATTTCTCCGCCGTGGCGGCGTTCCAGGATCGCTTCGCGGACACCTTTCAGAAGGGAAGTGACGCGGTATTCGTTGGGGGCGATCGGGTATTCGTCGCCTTCGGCCAGGCTTACGAACGGGGCCGGAAGGTTCAGGGCGTTTGTGATCTTCACTTCGCTTCACCGCCTTTCAGAATGTCCAGGGCGTCGGAGATAGCGCGGTTGACATCGTTCCAGCCGACTTCGACGCCGTTCCGACGGGCTTCAAGAAGGTTCGACAGTGTGGAGATAGCGGCCGCGTTCGCGGCGTCCGCCTTGTCGGCGCGCTCCTTCTGCTTCTGGAAGTCCTGGAACCAGGCGTTCGCGTGGGTCCGTTCGAAGTCGACGGTCTGGCGAAGTTCTTCGTTCTCGACCAGGATATTCAGGACAAACGCCTTCACGGCGTCAGTATCATAAAAATTCAGCTTCGGCATATTGAAAACCGTTCCTTTCTCTGCTATAATGCAGACAGACTATTTTGTGGATTGGGCCGTTTCGGTTGTTGTGGTGACGACGAAACGGTCCTTTTCTACTTCTTCAACGATAATTTTTCGCGCGCCCAGAAGGACCAGGGCCTTGACGACTTGTCCGACTTGGACGGCGGTCAGGGTTTTCGGCTTGTACTTCACGCGGCTTCCTCCTTTCTCTGCTGGTGTAGTCGAACGCGCCGGCCAGGTCGGAGAAGAACGCCCACAGGCCCAGGAAGGCGAAAAGGCGGATCGTGCCTGGCAGAAGGGGAACGGCGTCGTTCTCAATCGCTCCGGCCGTTCCGACCATCAGAAGGAACATGACAAAAGCGATCGCGCCGAACACAGTCTTTCGATTAGGCATTTAATCGTACCCCCCCCCGCGAAATTGACGCCCATTTTCGACCATAGCGTCCAGGGAAACGACCAGGCCGCGCGCTCCGTATGGCGCGCCTTTTACTCCGTACAGCTTCGCCGCGTCCTTGCAGTTCAGAACTTCATATTGCAGTTGTGCGAAGATGTGCTGTTCCAGATCCTTCCCCTTGTCTGGGTCGTAGTTCTCCACGGCGCGGATCATGCGGACCGCTAACTGTTGGAAGACGTCTTCGTCGTCCAGGCCGGCCGCGCTGATCAGCCGTCGGTTTTTGTTTATAGTCCACCAGATACAGCCCAGGTGTGTTTCGACCAGGGCGTTTCGCTCCTGGGTGGTGATGTTCCATTTCACGGCTGTTCGCCCCCTTTCTTCCTTCCGCGTCTGCGAAGTGCTTCCTGGACCCGCTTCTGGGCCAGGTCCGGATCGTATGCCGGCCGGAAGTTCCCGTCCAGGGTGACGCCGTCCTGGCCGCGCTTTAACTCTGTGTAGATGGTGGACGCCGACACGCCGATCTTACGGGCTATGTCAGCCGCGATCGCCCCGGCCGCGTACATGGTCGCAATCGTCTTCCGGTCGTCAAACTCAATCGTTTTGAACTGTCTTCCCACGTTTTCACCTTCCTTCCGTGGCCTTCGGCGGCGTCACCGAAGTTCTGGATATAAAAAAATTAGACTGCGCGAAGGTCGTTGACCTTTGCACAATCTAATAATAAACTTCGCCTTATTGTCAGCTTAACGATATAGACATTGACTACATAGGTGTGCGGCACGTCGATGGGTTAAATTATGAGTTTACTGATGAAATGGTTGCTCCGCGGATAACGCTGCCCACCATTCATTTATATAGCGGATATAAGTTGAATGCAATCGGCGACGACAGACTTGCCTTATCACATAGTTGGTTTAGTAAGTCCGATCCTAAGCTTATAAGGAAGTTAGCAAACAACACCGTCAACTTCTTCAGGCACAAATGTGATGCGCCCGCCATCTGCCGTTTCTGGTCGGCTCCGTCTGCTTTTAAAGATGCCCTGCGGAGGAAAAGCTTCCAAAGTCCGCAATCCTTTGTGCCGCACAATGCTCGCGCCGTCAATGCCTACCGTCACTGTTACGCTCTGGCCTACCTCATAAATATCTTCCCAAATCCCAAGATAGTATCTTACTTTAAGTCTTACGGTATTCAGTTTAATAATGATGCTCTTGCTACCTCAACTATGGTTCAATGGCTATGGCGCAGCAGGTTGCGCTGCGGACAGGAGATATGGCTGTATCTGCCAAGCAGCCGTATGCGTAAGCTGCTGTATAAGTGGGTTAAAGACGTGACCGGGAATGTGGAATGTATTGAAGAATGGGAATAAAAAAGCCAGATAAGGCTCTCGAGCCCTATCCGGCTTATTGCAAAGCCTCCCCCCGTCAAATATCAGCGCAGTTCATCTTGGTATTGCTTTGCTTCCCTATCATTTGCAAGTATAAAATGTTTTTCTTCAATCTCTCTCCATGTGGGAGGATTGGTTTCATAGTCAAAATGGCACTCATTAGGTTTATACACTATCAGCTCCTTGCCTTTCTCCTTGTCAGGGTTAGCAAGAGGCAGTGCACTTAAGAGAGCCTTAGTGTATGGGTGTAACGGATGCTCAAACAGCTTTTCGCATTCGGCAAGTTCAACTATTACGCCCTTATGGATAACGGCTATCCTGTCGCATATAAACCGCATAACGCTTAAGTCATGAGCTATAAACAGATATGTAAGCCCCCGTTCACGCTGCAGTTTACTCATCAAGTTCAGCACCTGAGCTCTTATCGATACATCAAGCGCGCTTATCGGCTCATCTGCGATTATGAATTCAGGCTCCATTATAAGTGCCCTTGCTATACCTATGCGCTGCCTTTGTCCACCGGAAAACTCATGCGGGAAGCGGCTTGCAAATTCAGGCAGCAAGCCAACATCCAGCAACGATTCATCGACCAGCTCTGTACGCTGCTTTCTGGTCAGGTTCTTTCGTGTGCTGTATGTACCCTCCGCAATAATGTAATCAACTTTAGCACGCTCGTTAAGGCTTGCCATGGGGTCCTGAAATATCATCTGAATTTCAGATATAACCTTCTTATCGAGTTCTGGAGAAATTTTACCGTTTATACGCTCGCCTTTATATGTTATTGTTCCGGCGCTGGTTGGATGGATTCTCATTATGGCGCGGCCTATCGTTGTTTTACCCGAACCTGATTCGCCAACCAAGCCAAATGTTTCTCCTTTATATATGTCGAAGTTTACTCCTTTTACAGCCTTAAAAGGATTACGTTTTGAGCCGAATGTAACTTCCAAGTCTCTTACACTCAAAAGAACTTCTTTGTTATTCTTTATGGCTTCCATGTGTACACTCCTTTCGGCTAAAGTTCTGCACGCATCTGCTTAAGATGTTCGGGAGGTTCAACCTTGGGAGCCCTCGGATCAAGCAGCCATGTTCGCGCCCTATGAGTAGGAGATACGTCAAAATACGGCGGTTGTTCTTCGAAATCTATAGCCAAAGCCCGCGGATTTCTCGGCGCAAAGGCGTCACCTTTTATTTCATTAAATAGGTTAGGTGGCGTGCCCTTTATTGAATACAGGTCTTGCCCCTTTACTCCTAACTGCGGCAGGCTTGACAGCAGCGCCCATGTATACGGATGTCTCGGGTCATAGAACACTTCCCTTAACATTCCTGTTTCAACTATGTCACCAGCATACATAACAGCCACGCGGTCAGCTATGTTAGCCACCACACCCAAGTCATGCGTTATGAAGATGATTGTCAGATTATATCTTTCTTTCAGATCCTTCAGCAATTCAAGTATTTGCGCCTGTATCGTAACATCAAGCGCAGTCGTGGGTTCATCGCATATCAGTATCTTCGGACGGCAAGCAATGGCAATAGCTATTACCACCCTCTGCCTCATTCCGCCGGAGAATTCATGTGGGTATTGCTTATATCTGCGCTCCGGCTCTTCTATACCAACGTCCCGAAGTATTCCGTATACGGCTTCTTTCAAAGCCTTGCCTTTCAATCCCTGATGCAGTTCCAACGATTCGCCAATTTGCTTGCCTATTGTTTTAAGCGGGTTCAGGCTTGTCATGGGGTCTTGCATTATCATACTTACTTCGCTGCCGCGTATCTTCAGCCATTCATTATCCTTTTTATAATTTGAAAGCACCTGCGGTTGGCCATCATCCATGCCATAATATATTATCTCGCCGGAAGATATAAAACCGTTGGGGTCAAGCAATCCTATAAAATTTTTATTCAGTACGCTTTTGCCGCAGCCGGATTCTCCCACGATTGCAAGACTTTCGCCCTGATATACATCCAAATTTATCCCGCGTATTGCATGCAGCACTTTGCCGCGCAGATTGAACTTAACATTAAGGTCCTTTACGGACAATATGACCTTTTGATTCTGTTCCATAAAAGTCCTCCTTAGTTAATATGGTTTTTAGGATCGGCAGCATCGCTGAATGCATTGCCTACCACATAGAACGACACCGTAACAATCGAAAGAATAATCGTAGGATATATCAGCTGATATCTCAGCGTCGGGCTCATCATGAGCTTTCTGCCAACATTTATCAGGTTCCCAAGGCTTGGTATCTCCGCCGGCAAGCCAAGGCCTATATAAGTTATAAACACTTCGCTTGCTATTGCATCAGGTATAGACAATGCCATTCTGAGCATTATTACAGATACAAGGTACGGCAGCAGATTTCTGAATATTATTGTCAGCGTACCGGTGCCAAGGCAGCGTGAGGCAAGATTGTATTCTCTGTCGCGGATAATGATAATCTGGTTGCGTATGAAGCGCGCCATACCTATCCATCTGGTAAGGCTCATGGCCAGCAGCAATGTTCCCACGGATGGCTTCATCATATATGATACAAGTATCAGCACCAATGACGATGGCACGTTATCAAGGATATTGTAAAGTTCGGTAAATATAACATCGGTCTGCCGGACATAGCCCCACAGCACGCCTGCCGCTATGCCGATTATAGCTTCTATACATGCAACAGCTACACCAATAAGCAGCGAAGTTCTGGTCGCGCCCCACAGCCTTGACCACAGGTCTTGCCCAAGCTCGTTTGTGCCGAGAATGAACTTGAACAGCTTACCGTTTTCAAGTGTGACCTCAGTACCTGGTTCAAGGTTTCTGAATATCGCGCCTGATTTAGGGTCTATATTCGATTGGAAAGAATCAAGCTGATTAGGCAAATACGGCTGTATAAACGTGAATATAAGTATGCCAAGCACTATGCAAACCAACGCCATGGCCAGCGTATTCTTTCTGAACGCACGGAACGTGCTGCGCCAGTATGAATAGTTGGAATAGCCTGTTCGTTCTACCGCGTTTTCATCAAATGGAACCAGTTTGAACGCTTCTTCATCGCTAAGCTTAGTGCATATTGCTTCACTTACGCTGTTTTCCAGCTGACCGACACGAGGGTTCTTAAATCTCATTCCCATATGTTCACCTTGCTCCTTTTCTGCCTGCGAAGCTTATGCGCGGATCAAGCAGTGTCATCATTATGTCACCGACTATTAACCCGATTATACCAACCGAGGCGAACAGAATGACTATTGCCTGAACCATGCTGTTATCCTGCCTTTTTACCACGTCCACAAGCAATCCGCCCATGCCGGGCACGGAATAGAGCGATTCTATATAAATTGAGCCGACAACAGTGTTCAAAAACGTTGTGGGCAAATACTGTCCCAGAGGTACAAAGGCATTCCTGAACACATGCTTGAACATTATCTTTCTTTCGGAAAAGCCCTTTATCTTTGCAAGCTTAACATAGTCCTTTGTGCTCTCATCAACCATATAGCGCCTGAGCCACATTGCATAATACGATATATTCGGAAGTGCCAGAGAGAATACAGGCAGTATCCATGTCTTTGCGTCAGTTTCTTTGAACATAAGCGGCAGATTCAGCAGCTCTGTACCATAAATCTGTATGAACAGAAAATACACCGCTGCGGGCACAGCCTGTATAAGAACAATAAAGCCTGTGCCGATTTTATCAACGATTTTTCCCTTGTGCTGCGCCATTATCGTACCGAGCGGCAAGCCAATCATAAGCGCTACAAGCAGCGCCAGCACACCCAATTTAAGGCTCAATGGGATCTTCGGTGCAAGCACGTCCGTTACAGGCACCTGATTGCGATAAACATATGATATACCGAGACTGCCTTTTGTCACCACATTTTTCAGGAATATGAACAACTGCTCCGCTACGGGCTTATCCAAGCCCATTTGATGCAGACTGTTTTGTATCTGCTCAGGCGACATGTGGTCATAATTGGGGAAATAGCCCGTTATGGGCATCTTACGCATCAGCACGAACACTATCGACACTATGATTACAAGTGTTATGATGGAGCGCGCCAAGCGTTTACCGATGTATTTTACCATCTATCCTCCTGCATCCGCGTCCGGATGTCCGACTTTACACGGACACCCGGACGCAATTCTTCATCCGTCTTTATACCATCTTAGTAGAATAGAAAACTTCATTAAATCAATATTTGCCGTCGGTCCAATCCTTCAGGTTTGTCTCATACTCCTCCATGGAGATGAAATGATCCTGCAGATGCATCCCCTTATACATCAACTTAGTGTAACCGCAGGCCGCATATGCGCCTTCATAAATATTAAGCTTGGTCGCCTGATAGTTTGCAGGGCCAATATAGCACGGCACAATAAGCGCATTGTTTATAAGGAGAGCCTCCGCCTTAGCAAAGTTTTCAAAACGTTTAGTAAGGTCCACGCCTTCCTGTATGCCGGCGTCAACCAGCGCATAGTATTCTTCTAGAATAGTACGCACTTCTTTGAAGTCGTCCGATGCTATAAATTCATCTGCGAAATTGCCTATGCTGTTGGTAGAAATAGCGGTAAAGTTATTACGGAACAGTTCATCGTCCAAAATGAGGTTCCACCTGTTATATGTGTTGCCGGCTTCCAAGCCAGTCTCGGCATTAGTGGAGCCGCCGAATGGGTCAGTCCATGTCTGCGGGTCAATATAGTCTGCACCCCAGCGTACGCGCATGAAGCTGTACTTGCCGGCGCTTCTGGTTTCGGAAAGGAAGTTTTCGGAAGGACCTGCCCACAGTTCAAGCTTTACAAAGTCCGTACCGAGTGCCTTTTCAAGCTGCTGCTTAACTATAACACACTCGTTTTCATAGTTCTTATCACCACTCTGGTAAGATATAAGCATCGTAACGGGGAACGTAACACCCTTTGCGCTCAGTTCTTCCATGGCCTTTGCCTTGTATTCATTGGCTTTATCGAGATTATAGAAGTTGGCATCGATGCCGTCAAACGCAGGCATGTCGGCAAAGTCTACGCCCTTATCGGTGTAGCACGAACCTGCCGGAGTTATGCTGTGCTGAATAAGTGACTTATAGCTTTCCTGATCAACAGCGCTCTGTACAACAAATTCTCTGTCCAGTGCGCTCATTATCGTATGGCGGAAGTTGGCATTCATAACGCAGCGCATCCAGTCTTCCGGTTTATACTCATCGGGATAAGTGGGGCGGAAGTTGAAAGCATAGAAGTAATGCCACATGGCGTCTTCCCTGCTCTTTGAAAGATAATTGATGTTGTTGGCCTTCCAATCATCCAGGATATCATTGCTTATCTTTGCAAAGTCTATTTCGTCACGCAGAACCATTGTCGGCGCAAGCGTTGCGGCTTCAGCGTTATATGTCTTTTCGATTCTGTCAAGATATACGCGGATTGCATCCCAGTTGTTGGTGTTTTTTACGAATGTCTGCTTAACCTGCGGTTCCCACTCGGTGAGTATAAACGCGCCGCAGCTGTATATTTTATCTATAGACGTGCCAAAGTCATTGCCGGTTTCAGTTACAAGCGAATCCACCAAAGGCCCATATACAGGCAGCCAGCACGCATATGCCAAACCGCCAAGGAAGTAAGGCGTGGGCCTTTCCAGCGTGTATTCCAGCGTGTATGTATCGATTGCTTTTACGCCAACATCATCAAAGTTTGCCTCATTGCCCGCAGCAAGAGCATTGAAGTACGCCTCCGCTCCCTTTATTACCTTCACCTGATCATAAGTACCGGAGTCCGTCTTGGGATCGCATACGAGTTTCAACCCGCTTACCCAGTCGTTTGCCGTCACATCCGCTATTTCTTTGCCGGTGTTATCGTACCATTTCTGGCCCTGCCTGATTTTGAACGTCCAAACCAAACCGTCATCGCTTGTGGTCCAAGATTCCGCCATAGCAGGAACTATGTTTGAATGGTTATCGAACTCTACAAGCCCATCCACCATGTTGCACGCCACGGCATGTTCAAGCTCTTTGCCGCTGGCAAGGTAGTTAAGTGTTGTATTCTCTACATCGTATAGCATGCGGAACACAACGGGTTCATCATTACTGCCGTTGCTGGGTTGGTCTGTGTTCTGCGAACAGCCGCAAATAATTGCGGAAATCATCAGAACTGCGATCAGAAGCGAGAAATACTTCTTCATAAGCGACTCCTTTTTCTTCTATTTATTTTTCTGCCATCTGATATGGCAAATCATATATTATATAGTCACATACGCCCAACGATGGGCGTAAATCGCGTTCTTCGGTTTGTCTTGTTCTGTTAACGCTCCTGTCTATACCTTTTAGGTATGCAGGTCTACTTTGGTTCGTTTCTCGTTTGTTTGATAATGTATAACGGTAGGTCAAATCAATTTTTGATCTGCCGCACCATATACATGGCTCTAATAATCTGATATCGGCCAGCAGGGTATTTCTTTATATATGCTTGGTTGTGCCGAAAAACAACCGCATACTTATTTAGTTGTCTGTAACTCTACCATTGTCGACATAAAAAGTCAACCATCTAAATTCTCTCTATCCAGTTATTAAAATATAGATAAGAAAGTACTATCTATATTCATTCATATTTTGTGTATTAAGTACAAAAAAACTGCCCGATGCCAATCGGACAGCTTTAGCACAAACCTTATATGCTTTTTCTATGTCAGTCTATTATATCATACATCTTCATCAGCTCAATACGCTCCTTCGCGAGCTTAATTGACCCCGCAGCGCTGTTATCCACGCTTGTCTGTTTCTCCATCGCGTAGTTTACAATGCGCTGTATCCATGCGACCGGCAGTAAATACGGATGCTTTTTCAAGTATTGGTACCTTCGTTCAAAGTATTCCTTTTTAGGGAAGATCGAACTCAGTACACTGCTCTTCTTTCCTACTCGGCTGGCCTTGACGGCGTTCAGCGTAACAGTAGAAGAATGCAGGCGTGTATAGTCATTTGAGCCGTAGACTCCGCCGCAGAGTGTATCATGCAGCAGAGGTTCCACATCGATGGAAGCTTCCCACGGCGCGGGCAAATCAAATTCGATACCGAGATAGCCGCGTGCGATTTTGAATGCTGCTGCCGCAAATGTTGCCGCGTGGACACTGGCACACTGGTCGTACAGCCTCTGCCAGTCTATTTGCTCGTGATATGCTTGCGCCCATAGGCCGATATCACAGAACTGCCGCAAGCCAATGCCGCAACTTACAAAATGCTTATAGGCGTGCAATATCAAATAAAGCAAATGCTCATGTGGCGGCATGGCCAAGAATCCAGCCATCTCTATAGGCTGAATGTCCGCAAAAAAATGATTTAGTTCATCATGAGCATCTTCAGATGAGTCGAATAAGTGACGATGCAGCTCAATATAAAGCGGACTACCTTCCTTCAGGTAAGAAACCTCATCCGCCGTGGGCAACTCGTCTGCCGGGGTATCGGTGGTCAGCTCTTCCGCAAGCAATTGTTCATGGCAATCTAAGAACTCGCTATCCTGCACATATATATCATCATCCGCGCTGATGCGGTGATCTTTCAGCGGATACAAGCGACTGCATAGCGCGCCCTTTACCAGGACAGGATGTAATCCTGCCACGCAAAGTCTTTTGTATAAATCTTCAAATTCAGCCGACCGGACGACTTGGTTCAACACCTGACTTATGACCTGCTGCTTAACAGCGGCAAACAGGGCGGGATTCTCCCTGGCAGCATCAGTCTGCCTAACCGCTTCGAATATTATAGGCAGCAGCTTCTGCTGGTTGGACAGCGTGAATATTGCAGGCCAATCCACGGCATCAGTCGATATCTCTGTGCCTGATATGGCTGCTTTGGCTATGTTTAGGAATTGTGTTTCAGGTTTTGTTAGAGTCATGCTTTATAGTCTTTTCATTGTACTTTTCAATGCCGTGAGCAATAAGCAGCGAAGTTGACCCGATAAACGCGCCAATCGTGTTGCAGATCACATCATCGGTTTCAGCTACGCCTAATGCAAAGCGATACTGTATATATTCAATGCCCGCGCTGAGCAATAAGCCTGTTATCACCGTAAGGCCTATCCTCCGCCATCTCCCCCAGCTTTGTGGTAAAGCGTTGGATAGCGTCAAGCCAAATGGAAAGAAAAGAAAGATGTTCATCAGGAGCTCGCGGTAGGCTTCGCTTTGCGTTCTTGCAACCGTTAGCGATGCAAACGGCTTTAGAATAAGAATACGTTCTCCAGCCGTACGGCCAAATATGGTTATGCCGAGTATTGCCACCACCATACCACAAGCCAGTAGTGCATTAACGATGTTCCATTTTTTCCCGTAAAGCTTTGATCGTGTATATCCCCATATAGCAATGGCTATTGCCATTATAATGATTACTCTGCTAAGAGGTTGTGTGTATATGAAGTGAAGCATTATGTTAATTTGCGTTTAATTGGCGCAATTACTCTTTCTCTGAATATCATCTTGAAATAACTATATTCCTCACATCCATGATAGAACAACCAGAACACAATATTGGTAAATATAGTTACAATAGCCGCCATTGCAATAAAGTTTAGCACTGTAATTTCTGTGCTAAAAACCATCTCGCGTACCCAGAGTAATAGCTCCAATATAACTAAAAGCAGCAATATGCGTTTGGCATACCGCGTAAAGAATGGCTTAGCTGAAACACCAAAACCGTATTTATGGATAATAATTGGGTCATACCACAAACTAATTGATGCCCGTGACAGAAATGTAGCAAACAGAACGCCAAAAACACCCCACAGTTTCCCAAGAACGAATGAGAGGACTATATTCAGAATTGCCACAAGAATTGGCCTGAACTTTCCTTGCTTAAACAGTCCCAATGTTGAACGGAACACCCAAAGCGTGTTCATATAGCCTGCCACAAAGAAGTTGATTGCAATGGCAATAGATATGGGAAGTCCCAGCACAAATCGGCCACCAGCCCATATCTGTACAAACGGATCTAACAATGTGACCAGCGCAATAAAGCTGAACCCATACAGCCAAAAATTCAAAAACTCAATTTTTCTAAATAGCAAATATCCAGCGTGCTTATCTTCCGTTGCAAAGAAATTTCCAAGGCTTCCTGTGATAGCCGCTGTTATCTGACAAAGCACACTTGTAACGGAATCGCATATGAGCGTGTAATTCGATAATCGCCCAACCCATAGGACTCCAACGACCGCAGAAATAATTATATTATCTGTTCCATTCAGTGCGACATGACCGAATCTGGAAAGGACTAATGCCTCTGCATCTTTCTTGATTTGTCCGCGTTCGTCTGAAGTGAGCCGAGCATCCTGGTGCTCCCTTATTTGTGGATAGCGTTTATCAACCAAATGCGCAACATACAAGTTTAAGATAATGTTACAGCCGAGTTGTACCAAAAGATACAGAAGATATTTTCTGAATATGAGCAGCAAAACAATTTGCAGTACAGATTGCAGAATAGTCGTTGCATTCTGCACATTCGTTTTGATGTACTCTTTTTGATCGGCATAAAGGACAGACGCTTTATATGAGGCAAACCAATAGGAAATCGTTGTATTGATAAGGAAAAGAATATAATAGAGCGTAAGACCCGAAACGTCCGGCTTGTCCTTAATGATGTAATCCATGAACGGGATCACACACAGGCCTAAGCCAAAAATCACAGCCCCGATAATCGCATATATTTTTTTATAGAAATGGAGCAAAGCGGCGGTCTTCTGATAATCTTTTGCTGCCACTGGTGCATACATGCGAAAGACCATAGCAGAACCAAATCCTAACTCGGCAAGGGAAAGTACGGTCAGGATATTGCTATATAATCCATTTACGCTAAGATATGCTTCATTGAGGCAATGAATGAAAATCGTGCGAACGATAAAATTTAAAAGAATCGTGAGTACACGACCTAAAAAACCACTTGCAAAATTTAACGCTGAATTTTTAAGGCGACTATTTCCCATATTTCTTCAAATACTCTGACTTTCGTAGAGTGGATACATCATAATCATACTCAATATCCAGATATATTCTTTTTTCAGACTTCAGTTTCTCATATACCTCTTGATTGCGGTATTTGATAACTTTAGCCGGATTACCTCCGGCAACGGCAAGTGGTGGAATATCATGTGTTACGACAGCACCCGCGCCTATAACAGCGCCTTCTCCGATGGATACACCGGGGATAATTGTAACACGACTGCCGATCCACACATTATCGCCTATGTTAACTGGCTTTAGAATAAAACGCCGATCATAGGGTAATGACTTGAGATCTTCGCTGTCATAATTGTGGTTCGCCGTCCAAATTTCTACTCCACGCGAAATAATCACTCCGTTGCCTATGATTAAGCCACCCTCGCATTTGGCAAACAAGTTTTCACCGATCCATGTATTGCTACCAATACTCAATTTGTTTGGTGAACTTATGCTGTATCCTCTGCACAGGTGTATATTTCTTCCCGCAGATGCTAAACCGGCAAGGAACCGTTTCTTTTTGCGGCGTTCAATTAGGCCTGTGAGCCATATATTAAATCTGTTCCGAAGCGTCATGTAGCACCTCCTAATATAGCGGCTTTCCTTTTCCTCGTATCGCGTTCCATACACATCGAAGCGCATAGTCAACATGGCGCTTCAGCCTTTGCATATAGCCTTCTTCGAGGTAATTCTGTATGGCAGCTTCCAAGCCATTCTTCTCTGCAAACGTATAGAAAGGTTCTCTCTGCTGATTTACTTCTGCGGATTGAATCAAATTCCTGTTGTACTTTGTAACTGTTTCAATCTGCACTGAAAGACTCGTCAGATGACAGCGTTCAAGCATTCGCAGGCCTTTTCCCGTTTCCACGAGAATTGCAGACATTCCCTTATTGTCATCTTCCGGCAGCTCCACTTCAGCACCCCAGAAATCTCCCAAGATAATATCGCTCCCTGCCGTGAAGTTACGAAAATGGCAATCGTAGCAAGATGATTTCAAAGAAATGTTTCTTAAAAAGCCGATCGTATATGCGTCTGCCGTGTAAGGGATAGAATAAATTCGATGATTTTCAAACTCCATCCGCACAGCACTATTGTGCCAACCCTTTGTCTTATTACGAAATTCCATCCGTTTGAGCTTTGCACCATACTTCTTTTCTTGCATACGAATGTAGGCTTGCAACATCTGATCGCTTGGAATCCCATGGCAAATCAGTTCTACAAGAAGCAGATTCCGATACTCTTTTCCAAGAAATGTGCGCAGTCCTGCGACCTGGCAAGGGCAACCGCTGAACAGCACCTTGTGTCCCTTTTCCAGCACATCTTTGATTTCTCGATAGCAATACCCCATATCGCTTTGGGCATACTTGGAGCCCATCATACGATAAACATCATTCTTAGAATTTGATACGATGTGCTTAACGTGGAATCCTTCGTCAAATACTGCGCCGCATACATAGCCGCCATCTTTTAGCATCTTATCCGCAAACTCATAGAACGCTCCACCGGAGCTGCTCCGTATGCGAACCTCATCATTCTTGCTTTTGGCTGCAAATGCTATAGGAAACCCATTTTCAGGTTTGCTTTTTTCTCCTAAAATAGGGCATGACAGCTCGCATTTGTTACAGTTAATGCACAAGTCTGCATCAATATCTGGATAGCAAAAATCCAAATATTGCTTTTTGAGCCTAATTGCATCAGTTGGACATGCGTTGATACATGCCCCACAAAGCGTGCAATCAGCAACCGAAACTTTATCTATCATCTTCCCCCGCCATTCAAAACTTTATCAATATACGCCTTTGAATGCATGATTTCATCAGACAGCAGGCGTTCAACTTCGTTCCAATCGGCATTATAAGGAATATCTTTTTCATTATTTATCATATGGTCGGACAGCCCCAGCATAGCCGTAAAATCGCGCATACGTGTATTTATCTTCTCTGTGCGCTCTACAACAGCAAATTCTTTTTCGAATATTACAGAGAATGCCGTCGCGTGGAACGAGTTTGATAGGACGTATGATGCCCCTTGTATCAAGCCTAAAAACTCCTCTGGACCGCATAATGTGAAGCAATGCTCCGCATATGGCAAATCAAATACCGAATATATCTTCAAGCCATGCTCTGAAGCCACCTTTTCCGCAATTGCTTTAACGGCGTAGCTATTATCAAAATCATATACCAGAAGGTATGGCTTATCTATTTGTGCAGGAGATTTTGCTATGGAACGCCAATGCGCGCTATCTAACAGAAAGACGGGATCGAGCACGGTTTCAGCATTATGTATCCCCATAGAATCAAGTACTGCAAGTCCTGACTTTTCGCGCACGGCAATATAGTCAATTTTAGCCAAATACTTGGCTGTAACATCACGCAGCTCTTGAGGAAACTCATCTACTGCAAAACTGGCTGCATATGAGGCTCTAATACCTTGCTGTACAAAGTCCAGATAGAAGGCCGGATCTTTTCCATTCTTGAACAGCGGATTCCATATTTGATCGCTCCCTGCAAAGTAAACGTCTGCTTCGGGTGGGTCAGCCTTTAACTCGTCATTTGAAGCATATCGCCGAGTCAAATCAAGATATTTAGCATTAAAGTTATCAAACGTCTTTTTGCGCGGCAACATACGCACTCTACCGGGCAGCTTTGCCAGCAAGTATGCCTGCCTAATAATCGGCTTATCATACTTGGGATTACCAACAACATCCAGCCTATAATGCTGCGATAGATAGTCTGGCTTATAATCAATTATCCACACATCATGGCCAAGTGATTTAAGATAAGTTTGCAACGCATAGGCCTGTAAAGATGCCCCAACATTATATACATCGTGGCATGTTATCGTACATATCTTCATGACTTGCCTTTTCTCAAAATCCTTCTCACTACTCGCCCCAACCTCGCCTTAATCTGCGTGCTTTTTGGCAGCCAACTCATCGAATACCAATGTACAGAATAAGTATTTTCCGTTTTCTTCAGCTTACCGGTGACGCTGTCCAGTGGGTTGAACCAGTCTGCCGGGTAAACGTGGATACCTGCTACAACCTGCTCTTGCCCGTTGCGAACAAGTCCAAAGCGCTCCAACACGTCGCTGTTCAAGTGCGGACATCCAACGGCGTTCACAGTCCCGTCCGCGTTGGCAAAATGCAGCTTTTTGTATTCCTCAATCATGGCCTGCACAACGGGCTGATGCGGCACCGCCGCCATAGCCTGTCCACTGTTGACAAACTGATCGTTCTCAAACCCGATAAATCCTTCGTCATTCAGCAATGGCGAAATACTCCGCACAACTTCCACATCGGTGTCAAAGTACACACCGCCGTACTGTTCCAGCACAATCAAGCGCATGACGTCAGACACGAAGGCGTACTTCTTCGCAGCGTAAGCCTCCGCCATGAAGGGCATAGCAAGATAGTCGCAGTTGTCCTCGTTCCACTCGCGGATCTCAAAATCCGGGCAGAACTTGCGCCAACTGGCGATGCACTTCTTGGCAAGCTCCGGTTTTTCGCCTCGGCCAAACCAGCAGTAGTGGATTATCTTTGGTATCATTAACTAATTCCTCATCAGTGCATAAATCTTCTCTACTTCTGCGCTGTTCGTATAGTCTCGTTTTTTGCAGTTCTCCGAGAGTTGCTGCATCCGCGCAGGGTCGCGCAGCAAAGCCGCAATACCGGCGGCGCAGCCCGCATTGTCCATGGGGACAATCACGCCGTCCACACCGTCTTCCAGCTGACTGCCAGAGGTCGCATAGTTGGTGATAACCACGGGCTTGCCCAGCAACTGCGCCTCCCGCACGGTAACGGCCTTGCCCTCATAGCGGGATGGCTGCACATACAGATCGCAGGCGCGCATATAGGGATAGGGGTTGTCCTTCTTGCCGAGGATGATGACACGCTCTTCCATCCCCGCCTCAGCAATCTTCTGGCGAATCAGCGGTTCATCACCGCCGTAGCCGATGAGATACCATTTTACATTCAGTCCGACCTCTACCAAGCGGTGGCAGATATCCGGTACATTATCGAAGTTTTTAGCATCGCAGAACCGGCCAACAGAGAGAAGCATCTTGCTTTTCCCCTGCGTCATTTCTTCGCTGGCATCAAATTCCGTGCTTCGCGTCAAAATCATTTTCTTTGATAAGACATTCTCAATAACCAGCGACCGAGATATATCCAAATACGGATGCGTCCTGTCAAACGCCTCTTTACAGCTTTCAGAGACATTGACCGCATAGCCGGACATTCCCCACGTCTCTTTTTCTATATCATCACAAAACTGAATATGGGATGCATCTGTATGGAACCATGCAAGTTTAACTTTCGCATTTACCTTTTCTCCAATGATATAATGCGGATCGTTGAAGCTTATTGCTAAATCATATTCTCCGGAGATGTTGGATAAATACGGCATGCTCAACTTATGAAAATACTGCTTGTAGTTGTGTGGAAAATGCAAAGCTTCGCGGGACAATGCCGAGCACATTCTGGCATAGCAACGCGCAAAGGCAATCCCAACATTTCCGTTGCGCAGATTCGCAGAAATTGGCTGTGTAAGCGCCTTGTAGCTTGAATCCTCTGGAAGCAAATTCACATGCTCATTAATTAAGGGCATAAACTCGCCAGAGTGACTTAGTAAAAACAAGTCCACTGCGTATTTACTGTAGTCTATAGTATCAAGCAACCCGAGTAAACTACTCTCCGCCCCACCGAGTTCCATATTATAATGAATGATAAGGATGCGTTTCATAATGTATCAGCTTTTTCCGAAGAGCTTTACCGCAAAGTTGAATAGAACTGGCGAGTCATGCTCAAGCAAAAAACGAAGCTTTGTTTTCTTCCCTAAATATTTAGCTTCTCTTACTCGTCTGGCTGCATACTTAATCACAGGGAGTAATTCTTCAGCTTGTGAAGTAAGGCCGCACTCCAAAGCACGACGTCGTCTGAAATCGGCATTTTGCAGAAGACATGCGGCCACATATTCTCCATATTCAGGGCAGGAGGAGAATTTTGTATCCGCAAACGTCAAACATTTTTGAAGGCTGCGAACCTGATCTATGCGTGCTTCTATGCCGGACGATTTGCTGATACTTGAAGGGTTTCCCTGATAATAGTAGTATACCGGGGACGCAACACGACCGATCGACTGGACACGGCTTAATACTCTAAATATAAATTCGCGATCCTCCGCATAGCGAAGCGTCTCATCAAATCGAAAGCCCTTTACCAGCTTTACTGAAAACAGCTTATTCGTAACGATGCTATAGGTATATTGAGCTACGCAGAACAAATTCCAACAATACTCCCGGACAGAAACGTTTTTGTTCACGCTTTCTCCAGTGTCCCAATCAAACTCATTTGCTGCGCCAACAATGATATCACCAAATACAAGCTCATCATGATCTTCTCTTGCTTTTTGTAAAAAGCGCTCATACATAACAGGGCTGATGTAATCATCCGCATCTACAAAGGCAATCCAATCTCCCTTCGCCGCATCCATACCCAAATTTCTGGCATGAGATAAGCCAGTAGTATCTGCAATAATCATTTTGACGTTTTGATGACTATTGGAATATTCTTGACAGATCTCAAGAGTGCGGTCTGTAGAAGCATTTTCGACCAGTATAATTTCAATATCCGAGATGGTACTGTGCAATATAGCGTCCACACACTTTCTCAATGTCTTTTCACCATTGTGAACAGGTACTATCACACTTATCATAAGCTACCCTCCTATCAAAATGGTAGATTTCTATATCGCCAATCGATCAGTCTTACATACCACTTGCTTGTGTCTTTTGTTGGCTGTGCTCCAGCCCACGGTGTCTTTTCCACGGCATCCCAATACAGCTTTTTCAGTGGATGGCGGCAAGTCCGCATCCAAGGTCGGCTTGTAAAGCTGGGTGTATAGTGGAGTACAACAGGATGTGTTTTTGCCTGTGCAATCTCTTCTTCACAGTAAAATAGACTCTCCTCACGAAAGTACTTTAAGATTCTGGCACGGCTCATTATGTAGTGGATCGTCATAACATTGTATCTTAACGGAAGGATAGAAACGTCCTGATGAAAAAGCCCATTCAACACACCCTGGTCATGATGTGTAATACGTCCTTGGTGCTGTGCAATGAAATCAAGGCAAGCCGGCTCCACATCGGTGCTTCGCCATTTATTAAGATCAATCAGCAAAAAACCGGAATTAAAGTAGCGTTCTCTTCTATCAAGCCCCACTGCTTCTTTAGTTAAAGCATTTACGGAATCTTGAACTGCTGCAATGCTATTTCCATGCATACGCATAACATATAAAGGGTAGAGACTGCCGCAAATTATCATGTCGCAATCCAAATACAAGCAACGAGTTGCATTGAGTGGAAGCATGCTACCAATGAAAAGCCTTCCGTATGCACTTCTTGAAATATCCCACTCCATATTCAGCGTCAATTTATCGCTCCATTTTGAGAAATCTATCCAATTTATCTGTGATTTAGGAAATTGGGCAGCTATTTGATGAAGGTATTCTTTATTATCTTTCGAAATACCGTTATCAATCACATAAATAACAATCTCAATATCTGAATTATGTGAGAGAAGCGAATATATCGAAGCTCCTAAATGCTGCGCATAATTATTATCGCTGGAGTATACGATGTTCATTGACTGCATATTATTTTACCCTCCTCCTTATCCACCATGTCAGTACCCATCCCGCCGGTGTACACAGCACTGTCAGTAGCTTGAGGGGCGACTCCTTGATATAGTTCCGATTCCCAGCAATCTGGCTGCTGGAGCAGTAATGGATACAATCCATTACCAGCCGCTTAAGGGATTCCGGATGCTGCATCTTCACCACACGCCAGAAAGCAAAACCCTTGGGGTTTTTGAGATACTGCCGGAGCATGTTGTTGCTGGAGCCGTCCGACTGGTATTTCACATTGCATAGCACCTCGTCCAACACCGCAAGCTTGTAATCCTGATCGATCAAAAGATACTTGTAGGCAAGGCTGACGTATTTTTCGTCCTCAAATACCGGATATGCCGGATAGGCGTTGATGACATCCGTCCGATATACCAGCTTTTTGTCACCGGCTCCACCCGCCGCGTAATAGCCGGAAATGGTGGTCTCGGATAGTCCGTCAGGAAAGCCTTTGCCTATGATTTTTCCATCGAAATCCGCATCAAGGCCGACAATGCCGGCGTAGCCCTCCCCTTTGACCTCGTCCCACTTGCTCAGGATCTTCTCCACCGCGCCGTCTGCCAGCATATCGTCAGAATCGATGCAGGTATTCAGTTCCGTGTGGATATTGGCGTAGGCTACGTTGTGGGCAGTGTGCATACCGCCATTTTCCTTATAGATGTATTGAATTGTAAACCCGTTGTCGCGGCTTTGCCAATCGCGCACCAGCTCGACGGTGTTGTCCGCAGAGCCGTCATCCACGATCAGCCAGATAAAATCCTTACAACTCTGGCGGCAAAGACTTTCATAGGTGCGCGGCAGGGTGTGTGCGCGATTGTAGGCAGGGGTGAAGATGGTGAGGATGGGATCAGCAGTTTTGTTCATAAGCCTTCAAATAAAACTCCTGTAGTTTTACTGCTTCTATAGTGATATCGAAGCCGTGCGCCGCGATTTCGGCTCGGCGATCAGTGCGGTGGATGGCTCGCTTCGAAAGAATCTTCTCCGCCCATGCCTCTGCCCCTGCCGACAGCGGCAGGATATCTACCAAGCCTTCTGTGATTATACATTCAGGCGGAACCTTATCTGAGATCAGGCAAGGCAAACCTGCAGCCTGTGCTTCTACCATTGTCACAGGCAATCCCTCATACAGCGACGGGAATACAAATACGTCCATTGTCTGCATCAAATCAGCAACATCGCTGCGGACACCAAGAAGGCGGACATGCTCAGCAATACCCAGGATCTGCGCTTTCGCCTGTATCTTTGTCATATCTTCTCCGCCTCCGACCAGAAGAAGAACTGCGTTCGGTTCTCTCCTCAGTAGTGCAGCAAAGATATCAAGGAGAAACGGATGGTTCTTAGGTTGATTAAATCTTCCAACATGTCCAATAGTGAATTCATTTTCAAGGCCAAGCTGCCGCCGCATTTCTTGACGCTTGGTTGGATTATAGGCACTGGCTACAACATCTATGGCGTTGTTGATGATTTGATATGATGCTCCACCAAACATCCAGTCACCTGCACCTTTGCCGCAGGCAAAAAGGTTGGTCGCATATTTAGGGATACCCCGCTTGTACCACAGCTTGATGGGATATTTTAGATTTTTATCCTGATTAGCGCTGTGGCTGTGGGCAACTCGCACTGGGACATTATGCTGCGCGGCGACCTTCAGAATCACCAAACTCAGGCAGTCTTGATGGACATGAACAATTTTGTACTCCGAGTGTTCATCAAAGAAGCGATTCAGCGCCGCTAAGTAGTTTTTGCTCCAAGGCACCAGTCGAGGCAAACGATAGATTCTTCCACCAAGAGATTCAATCTCATCATCAAATGCAGCTCGTTCCTGACGGTGTACCAGAAAGTCAAACTGAACCTCCTCGCGGTCTATGTGCCTATAATAATTCATGAGCATGGATTCCAGACCGCCACGCCCCATGTAGGTGACAACTTGTAATACTCGCACTTGCTCCATCTCTATCCCCCCATCTGCGCAAAGTATTCCGCTACGCTTATCCTCGCAAAATCCTGATCAAACGGTATTGCAATCATGTTTGCGTAGTAGAAATAACCAAGATAGCCTATTACCATCAGCGCTGTCAAAATCTGCCTGTTCTTGCCGCCTATTTTCTTCAGCATCCAAGGAAGAGCTATAGATTGGAATATAAGAAAATAATTCGCAAGGCGTGCGAAGTAGTTTGCCGTGCCAAAAAGGCCAACAAACATTATTGCGCCGTTTATCATGGCAAGATTCACCATCAGGTTCTCTTCGTTTGTACTGTCCACAAAGAGCTGTTTGCGGTACATAAAGGCAAGCACTGTAGGCACGTTGCAAACCAATACGCGGAATATGTTCACACCACTATCAGAAAATTCCGTGACTGTATATTTCTCGCCTATCATACTTGTAATACTAACAACGGTGCCAAGCAAAGGGCGCAAAAAAAGCCCCCCCAGTATCGCTACGATAAGCAGTAGTATCGTCTTTTTACCACATGGTTCGAACTGCATGAACGGTACTATTAAGTACATGAGCGAATACGGGTGTATAAGCGTCGCAATTGCAATACAGGCCACATACGGAACCCACTTTTTCTTCAGTGCATACATAACGCCAATAAGCGCTATGCCAACGGCCGCCGCCTGCTTTATTCCTGCGAACACAAAGCCATAGCAGCCCATTGTGAAAAGCAGGAACAGCGTTATTGCATAATTTGATGAGTACTTGTGAACAAATATGATGTAGCAGCCAACGGTTACCAATGCCCAGAACATGAGGAAGTTCTGCGTAGAAGTTCCGCCCGTCTTAAGCCAAATATTCACCACATTGAAGAGCGGATTGCTGCCGATATCCCAGTCTATATCGTCATAGCCCTGCTCTGGGACTATTAGCTCATAGGCATGCTTATACGCGCCTGTATCATTGCAGCGTGTTCGCAGTCCTGCAAAGCCAGCAAGCAATATAAATATTACCAGAGAGCATATTATAAGCCGCCGATGTTTCTTTCTATATTCGCTGCCAAGTGTCAGCCTGTCCCCGCCAAACGCTACCGCAACACTTATTAGCATTAATGCAAGGTAATTAGCCATTTGTTGTCCCAAGCCACTTCATTGTCTCCGCAATAACCGCATCCTTACTGAATCGCTTTTCCATCCGCTCTCGTCCTCTGCGGCCCATTTCTGCTCGCCAGCTTTCCGGAAATTCAACAAAGCACTGCATAGTGTCATACAGCGTATCAGCATCCTTCGCAGGGCAAATATACCCGCTGACACCGTCCTCCACTGCCTCGCGGCAGCCGGGGATATCGCTGGTGATGAGGGCGCGACCAGTGGCGGCACCCTCCAGCAGGACGTTGGACATACCCTCATGGTAGGAGGGCAGCACAACACAGTCCGCCGCTTCATAGAATGGATGCACATCCGTCTGAAAGCCGTGGAAGTTGATGACTCTGTCAGCGACCAGATGATCGACGGTTTCTTTGTAGGCATCCTCATAGAATCCCACCACATCAAAGGCAACCTTTTCACCAAACTCCGCCTTGACGGTTTTCGCGGCGGTGAAGAACTCGTCCACGCCCTTTTCCTTCATAATGCGTCCGACAAACAGGAAGCTGCACACGCCGTCATCCCGCATGGGGACATATGGATACTCGTCCAGATTGATGCCCGCGCCGGGAAGCACCTTCATCTGCTGGGCGGAGATGATGTTTTTATGTAGAAAGAACTGGGCATTCTCCTCGTTCTCAAAGAATACCGTTCTGGCCTTCCGCAGAGCGCTGCGGTACATCACGGACACTACGTTCGACAGCACCGGCTTTTCAAATGCCGTGCCGAGACCCTGTACATTGGTGACATATGGAATACCTTTGGCCTTACAGGCGCTGCCCATGTAGATATTGGGCTTTATGGAATAGGTGATGACCAGATCCGGCTGTATATCATCTAACATCTTCCGGTAGGTTTTCAGCAGCTTCATGTCCTTGAAGGGGTTGATGCTGCGGCGGTCAATCTCCGTGTTGATGCAACGCAGCCCCATAGCCTTCAAGTTGTCCTCATGTCCCACAAAGGGGGTGCTGAGAATAACCTCATGCTCCTGCATCAGTGTCTCCACCAACTCCTTGCGAAAGCGGTAGAACATATAGGAATGATTGGTTGCGATCAAAATTCTCATTTATTGCTCTCCATCTTATGCAGCTCTCCCGTGCCGCCTTCGACCACGCCGTCGTGACGCAGCGCGGACACAGCCGTTCCGAAAAAGCAGCGGCAGTCAAACGGAAAACTCATGCGCTTAACATATTCTCCGTCCAATCGAGCCTTGTCTGCTATTTCCAACTCGTCACGTCCGTTAATCTGCGCCCAGCCGGAAAGACCAGGTTTCACGTCATTCGCCCCATATTTATCCCGTTCCTCTATCAAATCATACTGATTCCACAGAGCCGGACGCGGACCAATAATACTCATATCTTGTTTTAGAATATTAATGAGTTGAGGAATTTCATCAAGTGATGTTTTCCTAATGAAACTTCCTATTCTTGTAATATATTGATCAGGATTTTCAAGAAGATGTGTAGGCACATCGTGCGGTGTGGACATCTTCATGCTGCGGAACTTGTATAGTTTGAAATGCCTTTTATGTATGCCTATACGCTCCTGTGTAAAGAATACATGGCCTGGATCATCAATCTCTATAGCAATAACTATCAGCAGGAATAGCCATGAAAACAGTATCAAACCGATTAGAGAAAGCATTGTATCTAGAATCGGCTTGATTACTTTACAATACATATTATTCATTGTAGTTATTTGCCTCAATTAATCCCCACATGCTTATTCTCAATGATATTGGCATTATTCACCCTCGCCCCTGCCTTCACGACCGCGCCTTTGCGGATTATCGTTCCGGCTTCAACGTGGCTGTAATCGCCAATCACCGCGCCATGCTCAACTATCGATGCGCTGGCGAGTATGACGCCTTTTCCTATCTTCACGGCGGGGCTGACTATGGTTTTTGCTTCAAAAATCGTTCCCGCGCCGGCCTCAACTGCGGGGCTGATGGTTGCGGTTGGATGCTTGAGCACCGGCACGATAAAGCCTGCCGCCTGTAACTGTTCCGTCAACTTGCGGCGCAGCGCATTGTTGCCTATCGCCACGAACGCCATCGGATATTCATTAAGATGCTTTTTGCAGTTGCCAAGCGTGTCCAGCACGCCCGGAAGATCCATGTTATCATCAAGGAACGCTATCTTCTCAAACACGCCTATTGCTTCGGCTGTTTCGCGTACTACCTGCCCTTGCCCGCCTGCGCCGAGTATCAGCAGGTTCATATGCTTCGGCGCATTCTGCGGCTGTTCCACGCTCTCTGTTTTTGAGCACACAACGGATGCTAAATCAGCGTGGCAGTACTGTGCAAAACGCTTTACTATCACGTCCGGACGCTTGTTCTGCCCGAGATATGTACAAAGGCTGTACATATCCACGCCCGCTTCAAGCTTTTGCCGTATGAACGCATAGCGAAGCTCCATAGATGAAAGCTTGTCCGCAATATGATACCTTTCGTTCATAGTGCTGAGCAGCACCTGCATAAGCCTGAACGGCGGCAATGTTTCTTCACCGCTCATAATGAAGCTATCATTGCTATGATACAGGCCGATGTTATCCGCAATGAATTGCTTAACGCTCTGCGGCATGGGCAAATCGCGCGGCGCGTCCGATGGGATAAGCTCCACCGGGTCAGACGCCGTTCCGCCTTCCCCGCGCCCTGCAACGTTGCGTATATGCAACACTCCCGTATCAATGTCTATATCCTGACGGCGCAGCGCGGTAACCTCGCCAAGCAGCAGACCCATATTCAGGCAGAGATACGCCGCTACCTTGCGCGGCTCAACGTTCTCCGTCAAGTGCCTGTTAATTATACTGCATTGTTTGTCCGTCAGCATTAAAAACTCCTATAAGCACTGCAAAAGCCCGCGACATTTATTCCGCAGGTCAATGGAAGTTCTGTTTGTTCTGTGTGTTCAATTCGTGAAGGCTTGTTTAGATATGCCTTCGGCAACCGTAGTCCTGAACTACAGCTGCTCGCTTTCTATTTCCCGGCGGCTTACTGCCCGCGTGCAATGGCGCGTCGAGCCAAGCGGTCGGTCTATGCGCCGAATGCTCTCATATGGCAAAGTATGTTTATTTGTGCATTTTGCACAATAGTCCATTCGGCGCAAAAAGCATATATCATGCTTTTGTTGTCTTATTTTATCATACTTTATAAAATGTCTCAAGCTTTTAAGCAAAGAAAATAAACATACTTATTCTTATCATAGTCTGATATTCTTAATTTTGGCTAAATTAATCTTATTCGAACATTTGTACTTTGTTATTTTTATAACTACCGTCTTTTTAGCGATCAAAAATCGCCAATTTTTCGGCACTTTTTGCATTGTTCCATCCGGTATCCACCAGTGATACCATAGACTGGAAAGAAGAACGCAGCGCAAAAACGATACTCGACACCGTGATACCCAAACTGCATCCGGGCTGCATAATACTTTGCCACAACAATGGCTACAAGATAAAGGAGTACCTGCCTACGCTCCTTAAAACCGCACAGGAACAGGGCTATGAGTTCGTAACGGTAAGCGAACTGCTTCTTACAGGAGACACCATGATAGATGTAAACGGCGTGCAGAAGTTGAAGTAGACAGCATACTGAAGGGTCAAATAATCAAATTTGACCCTTCACATTCATTTATTCTTCATCTTCATGATATTCCTTATATTCGCATGTGATGTAATCGATCCGCTATATATACCGAAATTACCATACCCTGTTCATAAGCCTGCTTTAGTATTTGGTACATGTCCTATCTTCCATCCATTCTCTTTTGCAGTACCCTCTTTATTCTCAACGTATTTGCTGCGTTCACCCTAATGGTTGATGCATCTTTCGTTTTTCTAAGGTTAGTAAGTTCGTTTAATATCGACTCAGGTGTATTAGTATTCTGTGAAATAGCCATCAGAACGTTTGAATCATGCCATTCCGAATACATTTTCTCAATTAGTTCAATGTCCGTAGTAAAGCTTATCTGAACATATTTCCTTACGTTTTCCGATAATCCTTTTATATATTCGTCATTTGATGCATCGCATATCATCATTAGAGCATTAGCCTTAGCAAAGTCTACCATTGAACTACGCAGCAGTATTTCAAGCACGCGGCCATTGTTCCGGTATTCCGACAAAAACTCAAAAAAAGTAAGCGCCGAATATCGCCCATCAGAATACATTCTTTTGCCCAGATTTATAGCCGCCTCATCATCGTACTTTGAATACTTCCTAAGCCACTTATCTGATAATGGTAAATGCGCAAGCTCAATATCAGCAATATGATTGCGATACAAATGAGTAATGACATCATCAGAAAGCACTTCATACGGGATTTCCATAACTATGTTTTCCCAGATTTTATTTTCATCCTCTGCATGGTGCTGAAGAAAAAACATAAATCTTTCAAGCGTTTTAACACTGTTTTCGGCATCTGTGTTCCATGACAAAATCTCCATGGCATGTGTTGCCACGTCATCTGAAATAGCTTTATCTGCCTTTAATTCACCTATTATTTCACACGTACGTTCAAAAAACATAGCTATGCCACCCTCAAATAAAACACAGCGCCGCATCAGCCATTTGATCGATTCGGCGCTGCAATCATTATTTCACAACTTCTTCCGCCCACTTTTTCAGTTCATCTGCGCAGGCATTGCGGCGGAGAACCTTGCCCTCAACAAGCTTTGCACCCTTGCAGCTGTTTGCAAGGTATTCATTGGTTTCGCCCATGCCGCTGCCGCCTGATGTGGCAAACGGAATTATTGTCTTGCCCGCAAGGTCGTAACCTTCAAGGAAGGTATTCACTATAGTGGGTGCGATGTACCACCATATGGGGAATCCCACGAATACTTCATCGTATTCACTCATGTTGCCAAGCTTTTTTGCCACAGCGGGGCGGGACGACTTATCGTTCATTTCAACCGAACTTCTGGACTTTTTGTTCGTCCAGTCAAGATCTGCCTTGCCATATCTGATCACAGGCTCTATTTCAAAAAGATCCGCACCTATCGCCGCCGCCAAATTCTTGGCAAGGGATGCGGTAACTCCGCTGGCCGAAAAATATGCAACTAACTTTTTGCTCATATTACGCCTCCATCATTTTGTATTTACGATGAATATAGCCCAAGCAGACAATTTAGTCAAGCCGTGTTTTGCGAAGAATCGACGTTATTATTGCGCAAAAAGCCGCCAATTTCTTGGCGGCTTCCGCGCGTTGCACAATGAGAAGGTTATTCTGCGCTTTTTGCTACTGTCAGGAATTCTTCGTCTATGGGTCCGCTGTATTCGCTTATCTCATAGGTTTCAACGTTGCGGATCTTTGCGGCCGATTCAACACCGTAAAGCTCGGTAAGCTTGCCGCGCAGGCGGTCAGCCTCGGCCTGGCTGCCTGCATGGTAACGTTCGCTCAGCATTGCCACCTGCTTTTCGCGCGGCCAATCTATGCGCTCGGTATGGTGCGGCCAATACATCCAGTCAAAATACTGGCATTCGTGGCAGCTTGCAAGCTTCACCTTCAAATCCATTCTTTCATCCGCCAGCGGCACAATAATGTCCGGCTGATGCGGATAGGGCTTCATGAAATCATCGCCCCAGAAAAGTATGGCCGGGGTATCCTCAAGATACGGCGTATCCGGACAAATTTTTGGTACCGTAAGCAGGAAAGACGCATCCTGAACCAGCAGGGAGACGTTCCTATGGTCCGCATGGTAGTCATTGGTGCGGTTGGTCAGTATAACGTCCGGCGCAAACGTGCGAATATAGCGGATAAGGTGCTCGCGCGCTTCAAGGGTAACCTGAAGCTGCCCGTCCGGGTAATCCAGCACGTCGTAACGGCCGCCAAGCAGCCTTCCGCTCGCGGCAGCCTCGCTGCGGCGCTGAAGTTTGAGTTCTTCCCTTGTTACTTCGGCGTGATATGTGCCCGCACTTCCATCCGTAACGGAAAGCAAACGCACCTGCCAGCCCTTGTCGCGCAGTTTGGAAAGCAGGCCGCCGCAATAGGTATCCGCATCGTCCGGATGGGCGCCTATGCTCAATATGCGCTTCTCTTTTTTCATATGATTACTCCTTTTTATTTGTCAATGCAAAATCGCAAATTATCGTAACGTCCGGATGCAGCTGCAAAAAACTTGCAGGGACATGCGGGTCAACTTCGCCAAACACGGTTTTTTCTATCGCGTCCCGCTTTGCCGGACCCGATGCCAGCAGCACTATCTTCTTCGCCTTCATTATTCCGGCCATGCCAAGCGTTATCGCTTTATACGGTACGGCGTCAAGCGATGTGAAATTTCGGCTGTTTGCTTGGCGTGTACTGTCGCTTAGCTTAACTATGTGCGTTGGCGCGCTGAGCGAAGTGCCGGGTTCATTGAAGCCAATGTGCCCGTTCAGGCCAATGCCAAGCACCTGTATATCAGCGGGACCAATCCGGTCATACAGCGCATCATAGCGCGCACATTCTTCGTCAAGATCTCCTGCCAAGCCGTTTGGCACATGCGTATTCGTCTTGTCTATATCCACATGGTCAAACAGATGCTCATTCATAAAATATCTGTAGCTTTCCGTGTTAGACCAGCTTATGCCAACGTATTCGTCAAGGTTTATGCTCTTTACTTTGGCAAAGGATACCTCGTTGGACTTATATGCTTCAATAAGCTTATCATAAGTGCCTATGGGCGTGCTGCCCGTTGCCAGGCCAAGCACGCAGTCCGGCTTTGCCTTTATTTCGCTTATCAGCATATCGGCAGCCACGCGGCTAAGTTCATCGTAATTCTTTGTCTCAATCAGTTTCATATGTTAAAATCCCGTATCGTTGCTCAAAAGGCGCTTTATCGTTTCTTCTACTGCCAGGCAGCTCATGCCGTACAGGCTTGCATTCGTGCCCATTTTGGATAAGCATACCTGCAAATTAGGCTGCACGGAACGCGTAAGCCGCCTTTCAACATAACGCAGCACATTTTGATAGCAGTCGGCAAGGTTGGTTATTATGTTGCCGCTAAGTATTATCCTATCCGAATTATATGCGCAGGAAATGTCACTCACGGCTATGGCTATATATTCACATATGTCGTTCATCAGCTTAATTATCCGCTCATCTCCGTTTGCGATGGCTTCATTTACGCCCGCAAGTGATGCGCATGCTGGATTTATTGACCGCGCATGCTCTATCACGGCGGATTCGCTTATCGTATGTTCAAAGCAGCCTTTGAATTCGCACCTATCTCCTGAAAGGCCTTCAAGCTGCGAATTAAAATGGCCAATTTCGCCAGCGGCGTTACGGCTTCCGCGCAGCAGCATACCGTCCACCATTGCCGCGCTGCCAACGCCTGCCCAGCCAAACTTAACATACGCCATATTTGCCGTGCTTTCGCCCGCACAGGAAAGCAGATATTGTTCGCCAAGCAATGCCGCCTTGCAGTCGTTCTCAACTATTGCCGGCATGTCCAGCGCCCTTTCAAGTATTCCTACGCCGTCTATGTCCGCCCACTGCATCTGGCTCGATGCTGCTATGTAGCCATTCCTTAAAACGTGGCCAGATATGCTCATGCCGCAGCACGCTATCCTGTCCCTCGTTATGCCTGCATCGCGGCATATTTCGCCAAGCATTGCATTCAACTCATCCGCAACGGTTTCAAACGATGTGCCACTGACGGTTACCAGTTCACGGTATACCGCCTGCTTGGTCGCCATATCAACAAGCGTTACCTTGCTTACGTTCGGCATAGCGTCAACGCATAGGCAATACGCCGCATCGGCGCATATTTCAAGCAGCGTGCTCGGCCTGCCCGCTACGCCCGCCTGCGCGACGGAATGTTCGGATATAAGCCCTATGCGTTTCAGCACGTTCACTATGCGCGTCATGCTGGTCGGGCTCAGCCCGGTACGCTTTGCAAGCGATGCACGCGAAATAGGCCCTTCCTGTTTGACCAGATCGAACACCAGCTTTAGATTATGAAATTTCAGGTCGGCTTGCGACTTTGGCGCCGTCTGATACATTTATTATTCCTCCGTTATATTACCGCTTTGCAAGCTTTTCCCTGTAAGCGTTCAGTTCCCTTTCGCTCCCGCGGACAAAATGCCCCGGGGCAATCTCCAGCCACATAGGCCGTTCATTTGCCGAATAATTATGGCATGATGGGTCATATACAAGCACCTTTTTCTTCTGTTCAACGTGCGGATTGGGTACAGGCACGGCGGAAAGCAGAACACGCGTATACGGATGCAGCGGATGCTTGAACAGTTCTTCCGTCTCCGCAAGTTCAACTATAACGCCCTTGTGTATAACGGCTATTCTGTTGCATATGAAGCGCATAACGCTAAGGTCGTGCGCTATGAACAGATACGTCAGCCCGCGTTCCTGCTGCAGCTTGCTCATAAGGTTCAGCACCTGCGCGCGTATGGATACATCCAGCGCGCTTATAGGCTCATCCGCTATTATAAACTCCGGGTCCATAACAAGGCAGCGCGCTATGCCTATGCGCTGGCGCTGTCCTCCGGAAAACTCATGTGGGAAGCGGCTGGCGAACTCAGGCAGCAGGCCAACATCCAGCAGAGCCTTCGCTACGCATTCCTCTATCTCCTCGTGGCTCAGGTCATGCCTTATGTTGGTAAGCCCTTCGCTCACAATATAGTCAACCTTTGCGCGTTCGTTAAGGCTGGCCATAGGATCCTGGAATATCATTTGGATATTCTTTATCACCTCTCGGTCAGTCTCGTGATCTATCTGGCCTGATATACGCTTGCCATCGTATATCACTTCGCCCGCGGAAAGCTTGTTTATGCGTATTATGGCGCGGCCTATCGTGGTTTTGCCGGAGCCTGATTCACCAACCAGGCCAAACGTTTCGCCGCGATATACATCAAAGCTTACGTCGTTTACGGCCTTGAACGCATTCTTGCCCTTGCCGAAGGTGACATCCATATTCCTCACGCTGAGAAGCGGCGTTTTTATCACCACGTTTTCGTTACTCATCCATATCACCGCTTTCTATATTTTCAAGTTCCTTCAGCCGCTTCAGGCATTCGGGAGGGTCGATCTTTGGTGCGCGCGGATCGAGCAGCCAGGTGCGTGCCTTATGCGTGGGTGAAACCTCAAAATACGGCGGACGCACCATGTAGTCTATCTTCAGCGCCTGCGGATTACGCGGGGCGAATGCATCGCCGCGTATCACGCCGAAAAGTTTGGGCGGCGTACCCTTGATGGAGTAAAGCTCATGACCCTTTTCGCCAAGCTGCGGAAGGCTTGACATAAGCGCCCATGTATACGGATGCTTGGGATCGAAGAACACTTCTTCGCTCGTACCCACTTCAACTATGTCGCCGGCATACATAACGGCTATCCTGTCCGCCACGTTGGCTACCACGCCAAGGTCATGCGTGATGTATATCGTGGTCATGCCGTATTTGCGGCACAGATCCTTTATAAGCGAAAGTATCTGCGCCTGTATCGTAACGTCAAGCGCGGTCGTGGGTTCATCGCATATCAGTATTTCCGGCGAGCACGCAACGGCTATGGCTATTACCACCCTTTGCCTCATGCCGCCCGAAAACTCATGCGGATACTGCTTGTAACGCCTTTCAGGCTCCGATATGCCAACGTCCTTCAGTATGTTCAGCGTTTCCGCCTTGGCCTGAGCGTGGTTCATGCCGCGATTCAATATAAGCGCTTCGCTTATCTGCCAACCTATCGTTTTCAGCGGGTTAAGGCTGGTCATGGGGTCCTGCATTACCATGGCAATTTTCTTGCCGCGTATTTTCGCCCATTCCCGTTCCGTTTTGAACTTGGCCAGATCCATTCCTTCAAAAAGTATCTCGCCCTTATCTATGGTGCCGTTTTTGTCAAGTAGGCCTATGAAATTCTTGGTCAGTACCGACTTGCCTGAGCCGGACTCGCCAACTATGGCAAGGCTTTCGCCCTTATATACGTCCAAACTCACGCCGCGTATCGCGTGCAGGCTTTTTCCTCTCAGGCTGAAGCGCACACTAAGGTCTTTTACGGAAAGAATAACTTCTTTATTTTCCAAATAGTTTTCCATGCTGCGCCTCCTTAAACGTGATTCTTAGGATCGGCCGCATCGCTGAACGCATTGCCGATGATATAGAACGCAATAGTTATAAACGCCACAACGGCTGCCGGGAACACAAGCTGATATCTCAACGTGCTGTCCATCATCAGTACGCGGCCGGCTTCAACCAGATTGCCCAGCGAAGCTTGGGATGTGGGTATACCAAGACCAATATAGGTAAGGAACACTTCGTCGCCTATGGCGCCGGGAATCGCAAGCGACGTTTGCAGCATAATTACCGAAACCATCTGCGGCAGCAGGTTCTTTATAATTATCCTCAGCGTGCTGCTGCCAAGGCAGCGGGACGCCAGATTATAGTCCCTATCGCGGAATATAACGACCTGATTGCGGATAAAGCGGGCCATGGCCATCCAACCGACCATACACATGGATATGATTATGGTGGTCATGCTCGGGCGCAGTATGTAGCTTACAAGGATCAATATAAGCGTTTGCGGGATATTACTTATTACATTATATATCTCCGTCAGCGCTTTATCAAGACTCCTTACGTAACCCCATGCCATGCCTATTATAACGCCAAATATAAGATCGCTCAGCGCGACCACAAGGCCGATTATTATGGACGTGCGCGTGCCGGCCCATACCCTTGCCCAAAGGTCCTGACCTATTGCATTTGTTCCGAACCAATATTCGCTGCACGGCGCAAGGTTGCGAAGGTACATGCCGGTTTCGGGGTCATTGTTTATTGTAACGGGGTCATGCTGATTGGGCAGCAGCGGCTGAATGAAAGCGAAGGCAATTATCGCTATCAGCGCAACTATCAGTATGCGTGCAGCCCTATTGCGCCAAAAGTTTCTGAACGTGCTCGCCCAGTATGAATAGTTTGAATATGCCGTGCGCTCGGCATCCTGCTCGTTAAAGCCATGCAGTTCAAACCATTTTGGGTCTATTGCGGCTATCTGCTCGGCGGTATAATCCGCCGCATCATACATAGGCAGCTCTTTATCCGCCTGCTCCAGCGCAAGGCCTTCCCGTATGTGCTGATCCAGTTCGTCTATGCGGCGCATCTGCCTGTTGAAAAGGAGTTTTTTCTTCTTATCTGCCATTTTAACGGTCGTCTCCTTTCTTTGCGAAGCTTATGCGCGGATCAATGAGCGCCATCAGCACGTCACCAAGGAACATTCCGGCAATGCCTATCGCGGCATATATAATCACCAGCGCCTGAACCATTGTGTTATCCTGAAGCTGTATAACGTCTATCAGCAGGCTGCCGGTTCCGGGTATGGAATAAAGGTGCTCAATATATATTGAACCGATTATTGTTGAAAGCACCGAACCGGGCAGGAACTGCGCCATAGGCACGAATGCGTTTTTAAATACATGGCGGAACATTATTCTGCTCCCGCTCACGCCCTTTGCGCGCGCAAGCTTTACATAGTCCATGTTTATATTATCTATCATATAGCGGCGCATCCACATCGCGTATGAGCATATGCTCAGCAGCGATATGGAGAATATCGGCAGCACCCATGTGGCATAGTTGTTTTTGTCAAACAGCAGCGATAGATTGAACCAGCTTGAAAAAAACAGCTGCAAAAACAGCATCAACACAGCCGTAGGGAGCGCCTCGACAATGGCAATGAACGCCGTGCCGAGCTTATCCGCAAATTTTCCTTTGAAACGCGCCATCACGGCGCCGAGAGGTATGCCTACTATAAGCGAGAATATCATTGATATAACACCTATTTTAAGCGAATAAGGTATTTTCTTTTCTAGTATTTTTACTATGGGGTAATTCGGGCGATATATCCAGGATTTACCAAGGTCGCCCTGAAACAGGCTTTTATAGAAATTGAACAGCTGGACATATATCGGCTGATCCAGCCCTTTTTCTGCCAGCATACTTGCGCGAACTTCTTCGCTAAGCTTATCGTACTCCGCACCGAAGTAGCCTTCCATCGGCATAAGGCGCAGCAATACGAATATCAGCGTTATTACGACGAACAGCGATATTATCGCGCCCGCCGTGCGCTTGAGGATATATTCCAACATGGGGCATCATCCGCGTGCCGCTAAGGTGAGCAAGCAGCGGCTCCTTTCTAAGAATGGCGTAAAGCAGCGGGAGGCATGAGGCGAAAACACCCCACGCCCCCGCGATATGGTTTATGATTCGGTCTTATTCTGCCGCGGCAAGAGCAGCCTCGCGGTCAAGCTTCCACTGTGCAAACTGTTCCTGATAATCGGTCAGTCTCATGGCTTCCTTGAGGACATGCTTGCCCTTGTAGCGCCAGATGGACACGCCGAAGGAGGAATATTCGCCGTCAAACACGGTCAGCTTGCTGGCAACGTAGCCGTTGGAGAATACGCGGAACGGTATAACGATACCTTCGTTTATCAGCCACGCTTCGGCCTTGGCAAACAGTTCATAACGCTTGGCCAGGTCTACCTTCTCGGCGGTAGCTTCCTGAACCATCTTGTCATATATCTGCTGCTGTGCGCCAACATAGTCGGCATCGTCTATAACGCCGTTGTCATAGTCTTCCTGAGTGTAAACATAACCGGTCAGGTACTCTTCCTGAGTGCACATGGAACGGTTGTTGTAGCTCCAGCTGAGACCCCAAGGATCGGCATAGGTCACAGGATCCGCAAAGTCAGGACCCCAACCTTCTTCCATAAGGCCATACTTGCCGGCGTTACGGACTTCGGAGTTGTAGTTGTTGGCAGGACCGGCAACGGGAACGATGTCGATATAGTCCTTACCAAGGAGCTCTTCGAGCTGCTGCTCGATTACCTGGGCAACCAGATCCTGGTTAGCCTGGTCTACGCGATAGTAATACGGGAACACGAGCGGGAAGGTCATGCCCTGCGCGCTCAGTTCTGCCATGGCCTGTTCCTTGTACTGGAGAGCGGTTTCGGGCTGGAACCAGTTCTGTTCGGTAACGGCCTCAAGTTCGCCGGTCATGGTGTAATCCTTACCGTCTACTGCAACGAAGTTCGGAGGAGTGATGGTGTTCATCAGGTATTCTTCCGGGCTGTAAGGATCGTAGCAGCTCATGGCCTTAACGCGGTCTATACCATAAACAATGGAAAGACGGAAGGCGCGGTTGTTAACGGCGGTCTTAAACGCATCGTTGTCATAGGTTTCGTCCATATGGGGATCGAAATCGAAGAACCACCACATTGCATCGTAAGTGGGACGGTTCGGGCGGACGATGTTCTGCTTTTCGGGATCGTTCATCCAGCTGTCCAGTATTTCTACGGGGATAGTGGCTTCGTCGATCTCGCCGCGCAGATACATTTCAGGCGCAAGTGCTTCGGCTTCGGCGTTGTACTTGCCGTAAACGGTCTTTATAGATACGTTCTCGGCATCCCAATAATTGTCGTTGCGCTCCATCACCAGTTCGTTCTGGGGTTCCCAGCTGGTGCAGTAGTATGCGCCGTTGTAAAGCAGGGTGTCGTTGGAAGTGCCGTAGTATTCGCCGCACTCTTCAACGAACTGCCTGTTGGCGGGCATGAAGGCAACATAGGTCATCATGGATAGGAAGTACGGGCAAGTGTCCTTCAGTGTGTACTGGAGGGTATGCTCGTCAAGGGCCTTTACGCCAACCTCTGCAAAGTCGGTCACGGTGCCGTCAAAGTATTCCTTGGCGTTCACTATAACGTTTGCAAGGGTATCCACGTTGTCGGATTCGTTGGCGGGGGTCAGTATCCACTCGGCGCCGAAAACGAAGTCGTCGGCGGTAACGTCGGCATATTCGTTCAGTTCGCAGTCATACCACTTCACGCCTTCGCGCAGATGGAATGTCCAAACGAGACCGTCGTCAGAGGTTTCCCAGCTGGTCGCAAGGCAGGGCTTCACAACGCCATACTGGTCATACTCTATCAGCGTGTCAACAAAGTTGGACGCGGGCTTGAAGTCTACGGTGGAGCTCGTCGCCAGATAGTTCAGCGTAGAGATCTCCGAAGGATACAGATAGCGGAAGGTAGCGTCCTCTACATAGGGGCTTTCCTCTGCCGGCTCACCGGATGTCTGAGGAGCATCGGTGTTAGCGGGTGTGTTGTTATCGTTTGTCTGCTTGGGTTCATCGGTATCGGCGGGAGTATTGGACTGGCAGCCAACTACGCCGAGGACCATCACCAGGCAAAGCACGATAGCAAGAATCTTCTTCATCTTGGTTTTCCTCTCTGTTTTATAATATTTCTGCGAGAATCCCGCAAAACTTTAAATTCGCCTATAATGTGGTGCATCGCGCGTTCCGCGTTTATTAACACCATGTTAATTAAGTTGTACAAAGCATATCACGCTCGTTTGATATTGTCAATATAGCGTGCAAACTCTTTTGCTACCAATTTTATAACAGGGTGTGATTTTCTTCTTTCATATGGTATACTGTGTGCATAAAAAGAAAGGTTAAGGTTAGCTGTAAATGAAAGCTGCGGTATTTGACATAGGCGGAACATTCGTAAAGCATGGTATATATGAAGATGGTGTTCTGAAGGATGTGTCCTCCTTCCCCACCTGCGGACAAGATGGTGCGGATACATTGATTGAACGTATACGCAATGCATGTGGAAGCATTACCAATATTGATGCGATCGGCATATGTACCCGCGGGCAGGTTAACTGCGACACCGGCGAAATAATATACGATCCGCCTCACCTTATCCCCGGCTATACTGGTAAGAATCTGAAAACCGAATTCAGCTCGTTCGGCGTACCAATAGCCGTAGAAAACGATGCTAACTGCATGGCCATTGCTGAATCAAACGCACTTAGCGCCGATGTCACAGCGGATGTGCTCTGCCTTACTTACGGCACATGCGTAGGCGGCGCGATAGTTCGCGGCGGCGCGATATATCATGGAACAAACTGGTCTGCCGGTGAATTTGGCATGATATACATGAACGGCGAATACTATGAAAACATTGCAAGCGTTACCCGTTTGGTTGAACAGGCGAAGTCAATGGATGCTTCTCTTTACGACGGACGCGCGATAACCGCTCGGCTTAATCGCAGCGATGTATATGCCCTTGTTGACGGCTGGGCTAAACAGGTAGCCGAAGGCTTGGCTTCGCTTATACATATATTTAACCCCGCCTGCATGATAATAGGCGGCGGCATAATGGAAAATAAAGACGTATTCAATATGGTCACTTCAAAGGTAAGCGAATTGACAGCGCCAGGTTTTGACGTAAATATACGCAGTGCCCGCTTTGGCAACAGCGCGGGACTTATTGGCGCGGGTATACTTGCGCAAAAGCTTATGAAATGACGTCCAAAGCTTTCGTTTTGAACCTGTGCAGCAGGCCGGTATAGCAATCCGTCAGCGCATTGCTCACAAACTCGCCGTCCCATTCAAGATAGTTCGTTGCTATCATGGTTGCTATGCCGTGAACATAAAGCCATGTTTCAAGGTGCAGCATATATGCTGATTTCTCGTTAAGGCCCGTATTTTTGGATATAAGCCTAACTATTGCCTCCGTAACATCCTTGCCGCTGTCATCATTTATGTTTTCGGCCGATCTGTCCCGCATAAAAAGCAGCTTGAACAGCTCCTTTTCTTCGGTAGCGAAGCGTATGTATGCCATGCCCATGGCCTTATACGGCTTTTCTTCGGCATGCGATGCGGCGCCTATGTATCCGCGGTATATCCCATCCGCCGCCTTTATGGTTTCCAGCCGGACCTCCTCCATGTTCTTGAACAGGCCAAATATAGGCTTTACCGAGCAGCCGAGCTCTCCCGCTAGCGACCTTGCCGTAAGGCTCTGCGGTCCTCCGCGCCGTATTATATTCAATGATGCCTCTATCAGCTGTTCTTTCGTGAACATAAACTTTGGCGGCATAATGCGTCTCCTTAATGCTTCAGCAGTGTTGCGCAACGGCAGTTGCGTTTATTATACATATAACCCGGTCTTTGGTCAACAAAGTCCGGGCGATGTTTACTTATTCCTGCACATTGGCCTTCATCCAACGATTAAGCACCTTCATCTGCTCCGGAGTATGGAACCAATGCTCTCCTTTTTCCATTACTGTAAGCGTTGTTGCACAGGATTTCGAAAATCTTTCTATTGTCTCTCTCGGTGTCATGTTGTCTTTGCCGCCGTATATAATATCCGTCGGTTTATCCCATTTGTATGGATTTTTTCGCACCCAGCTAAGATAGTTCCAGTTGAGCGTTTCGCCGAAATCAGTTGGTATCTTTATGCGCTCAGCAAGTTCCTCTTCTGTGACCCCAGCCCATTCCATCATTGTACATATCAGCTTTTCCATGTCTACAATAGGCGATATGAACATTGCCTTATCTATCTTCTTATCCTGCAGCGCAAGCATGCTGAACCATGCGCCTATGCTCACAGCGCAAACGCTGATTGAGCTATATCTTTCCGAAAGCAGCTCGTATGTCCTTTTTATCTCAGGCGCAGCCATCCACGGAAGCAGCTTTTCCTTGCTGTTTTTCCGATCACCATGCTCCGGCAGGTCTATCGCTATAACCTGATAGCCCTGTGGGCAGGCGTATTGCGCAAAATAATACGCTTCTTCCTTATAGCCCATCTTGCCATGTATATACAAAAACGCCTTGTCGCTTGGCTCGCCTGCTATTATTGCCGGTATATCGTTTATTTTCGTACGCTTTGCTTTTATCTCCGCCCTTGCGTTGGCCATATGCTTGCGCGCTACAAGCTCGCTCAATATAGCATCGCGGTCGTAATTACCGTTTGCGAAGCCCTTTATGTTCTTAGCTGCCATGCACAAACTTAGGCTGAACTCTGTAAGAATAGCGTTTATCTGCCAATCCGCATATGGGTTCGAATCCGTAACTATAAGCGTAGCCAAGCTGTTCACGACAAGCCACATGTCCCTAAAGTAGCAATCCGCCGTATCGGCATCCATCTTATATGTGCGCATCAGCGATTTTCTCAGCGCAGCTTTCGATTGCTCCATCGCCGCTATCGTGCTCGGTTTTTTCTCGTCTACCTTTGAAATGAACAGCGCCTTATAAAGCATCGGCTCGTCCTTAGCAAACTGAATGTATTCTGACATGAACCCAAGAAACGGCACTGAATACTTCAACCCGTCCTCTATGTATTCATCAAACAGTTCCTTCGCGATTTCAAGCACGGCGCCGCGAAGCTTGTCTATCGAATAAAAATAATTGAACATAGGCCGGGTAGACATGCATCCCGTTTCAGCTATATCGCGTGCTGTGATTTTCTCTATTCCTTTTTCCCGCGTCAGTTCAAATGCTGCGTTAACAATATCTTCCCTTGAAAACTTGGTCTTAGGCGGCATGGTCTATCATCTCCTATTATGTTGCTCTTCGTATAGCTAATATCGCCCAATTGTGTAACAATCGTTATTATATACTCAATTATGTGATCTGTCAAATCAAGACTCCCCTATATGCCCTTGAATTAAATCAAGAAGCATATAGGGGACTCATCGGGAGCAAATTATGTTTAGGCGGCGCTTATGCTTTTACCGCCGGATCCATCGGGAAGAATATAACGTAGCACTCCGTCATCTCCCCAAGGAACAGGAATATGTTTTCGCCCATTTCAATATGGCGCTTGAATGTAAGGTCGGGTATAAATAGTCTGCCGCAGGTGCGCTTAGGGCCTTTTAATGTGTATCCAACGTCGTTCGGATCTGCATGCAGGGCATTTGCAGCCTCGCAAAGGCCCGGCAGTTTCAGTCGCTTTTCAAGCTCGCCAAGGCTTTTCTCCGCATTTATATATACCAAATGGTCAGGATCCTGAAACCAGTTTATGTTCATATTAAAACCTCCGTAATAAAAATGCCGCCGGAAAATTCTCCAACGGCATAGATAAAAAGCTATCCTAATGCTGCTTCCGTGTCCAAATCCGCGTGGAGAAGCTTGCTCCGTGCAGGTCTTCTGGCTCGCGCATCATTGCTTTGCTTCGCCTTCCCGTAATAAACAGTGGCATATTGAAGCATCGCTCGCGCATACAGCGGCGGGACCGCGCAGGCTTTTAACCTGCTTCCCTTTTAACCGATCGATTACCGATCAGACACGGAACATATTCATGTTCATATTTATTGTATCATTATGCGGCGCATATGTCAAACGCCGGCACTCTTTATGCCCCGGCGGCAGAAGTATATGGATATAGCCGTAGCAACGCACCAGCCTATTGGCCAAGCAAGCCATATTCCGGTAGAACCGAGCGCCGTGCCGGACAATACTACTGCAAGCGCTACTCTGAGCAAAAGGTCAGTAAACGTTGACGCCATAAACTGCTTCATCCGTCCCGAGCCGCGCAGCACACCATCCGCAACAAGTTTTGCAGATACCACAATATAGAACGGCGCAAGAATGCGGAGATATGTTACGGATGTTTTCAGCGCAAGCTCTGTCGGATTCTCCAGGAACAGCATCGAAAGCTTATCCCCAAAGAAGAAATACAGCGCAATCAGCGGAACTGACAGCATCCATACCATCTTTGTTCCGGCCCAGTATCCGCTCTTTACCCTATCGCATTTGCCTGCGCCTATGTTTTGCGCCGTGAAGTTGGATACGCCGTTGCCAAGCGTTGTGAATGATGTTATAACAAGATTGTTCAGCTTAACGCCGGATGAATATCCCGCCATAACGGCAGTACCGAATGTGTTTATAACGCCCTGAATTATTATGTTGCCCACCGAAATAAAGCTTTGCTGCAGAACGCTCGGTATTGCTATTCTGGCTATTTTGCCCAGTATTTCACCGGAGAACAGCGGCGCGCGTTCCTCCGTTTCAACTGTTTTCAGCCTTGCAAAAACAAATACCAGCACCAATATGCAACTAACGCCCTGGCATATGAAAGTTGCCCATGCAACGCCGGCTACGCCCATCTTAAACGCCGTAACGAACAATATGTCCGCACCAATGTTGCTGAGCGACGATGCCGCAAGGAAGTAGAACGGCGTTTTGGAATCGCCAAGCGCGGAGAATATGCCCGTTGCAACATTATAGAAGAACACAAACGGAAGTCCGAAAATGTATATGCGGAGATACAGCGCCGAATCAGCCATTACCTCGGCAGGAGTATTGATAAGCAGCAGCATCTTTTCATCAAGCGGCAGCCCTGCCACCATAAGCACAGCGCACAGCACTCCGCTGGCAATAAACGTGGTAGAAACAGCCGTTTTCATGTCCTTCATGCGCTTTGCGCCGAAGAACTGCGCTACGACCACCGATCCGCCAATATTACAGCCGAACGCAAACGCGATGAATATAAGCGTTATTTCATAGCTGTTGCCAACGGCTGCAAGCGCATTTTCGCCTATGAACTTGCCCGCAACAAGGCTGTCTGCAATATTATAAAGCTGCTGGAATATTATGCTGCCAAACAGCGGCAGGCAAAACCTCCACAGTACCTTTTCGCTCTTTCCGACGGTAAGATCGTTATTCATAATTTTATCCCACCCCACAGCATTATTCATATGCAGCAATTCCTGCATAACTCACGAGCCCATATTATATTCCCTCTCCTTATTTTTATCAAGGTGTCTTGCAATAAATAGTTGCGGCTATGTATAATATGGATATTATATGTTGATTGGGATGCGCAATGAAACGACTGACCATAGGCATTTTGGCCCATGTGGACTCCGGCAAAACGACCCTCAGCGAAGCCATGCTTTATGCAAGCGGCACGCTTAGAAAGCTTGGCCGCGTGGACCACGGCAATGCCTTTTTAGATACACACGCGCTTGAAAAGCAGCGCGGTATAACCATTTTTTCCAAGCAAGCGGAACTTAACTATTCCGGTTGCACTTTTACGTTGCTTGATACTCCCGGTCATGTTGACTTTTCTGCCGAAACCGAACGTGCGCTCGGCGCAATGGATTATGCCATACTGGTTATAAGCGCACCCGACGGGGTTCAGAGCCATACGGAAACGCTTTTTCGCCTGCTGAAACGCGCAGGCGTGCCTACATTTGTATTCGTGAACAAAACCGATATCTCATCAAAGTCCCGCTCTGAAATTTTAGCTGAATTAACTAAGCTTTCGGCAGGCTTCATTGATTTTTCAGCCGATAGGCCAATAAATGATTTTTACGAGGAGTTAGCCACCTGTTCCGAGGACATGCTGAACGAGTATCTGGCCGAAGGCATTATAAGCGATGAGAAGATCGCATCCGCCGTAAAAAGCCACCTTGTGTTCCCCTGCTGCTTCGGTTCCGCGCTAAAGCTGAGCGGTGTAGACGGATTCCTTGATTGTATAGCACGCTATACTTTACCTATAACCGGAAACGCCAAATTCGGCGCGAAAGTATTCAAAATAGCAACCGATGCTCAGGGCGCGCGGCTTACATTTATTAAAGTTACATCCGGAAGCCTGAAGGTAAAATCAATTCTTTCGGGCACAGACGGCAGCAAAACATGGAATGAAAAAGCCGACCAACTCAGGATATATTCCGGCGCAAAGTTCAGAACCGTTGATGAAGCATTTGCCGGCAGCGTATGCGCCGTATGTGGGCTTACACGTGCAAAACCGGGCGACGGGCTGGGCATAGAGCCGCCCGCACCAAAGCCTATGCTTGAACCTGTGCTCACATACAGCGTCCAGCTTGGCAATGGACTTGACGCCGCAAAAGCACTTGCCGCATTAAAAAGGCTTGAGGATGAGGGCCCCGAACTGCACATAATATGGGACGAACGGCTAAAGGAGATACATGTTCGCCTTATGGGCGAAATACAGCTTGAAGTGCTTCAAAGCCTTATGAAGAGCCGTTTCAATATGGATATATCCTTCAGCCAGGGCGGCATACTCTATAAGGAAACCATTGCAAACAAGGTTGAAGGCGTTGGCCATTATGAACCGCTGCGGCATTATGCAGAAGTGCATTTGATATTAGAACCGCTCAAGCGCGGCAGCGGGCTTGTTTTTGCGTCAAAATGTCCTGAAGACAAGCTGGATAAGAATTGGCAGCGGCTTATACTTACGCACCTTATGGAAAAAACACATATTGGCGTACTCACCGGTTCACCTATAACTGATATGAAAATAACCCTTGTCTCCGGACGCTCGCATATTAAACATACCGAAGGCGGGGACTTTAGGCAGGCCACATATCGCGCCGTAAGGCAGGGACTTATGCAGGCGGAAAATGTACTGCTTGAGCCGTGGTACGAATTCAGCCTTACTATACCCGCCGATATATAGGCCGCGCACTGAACGATATGCAGCTTATGTGCGCCGATTTCAGCGCACCCGAGCAAGGCGAGTCATCCGCCACCATACGTGGTTTTGCGCCCGTTTCTGCCATGCAGGGCTATTCTTCCCAGCTTGCGCTGTATACCCGCGGCATGGGCAAGCTCAGTCTTATCGGCAGCGAATATCGGGAATGCCATAACAGCGCGGAAGTAATAAGCCAAATTGGCTATGATGTCGAAGCAGATACATTCAACACGGCCGATTCCGTGTTTTGCAGCCACGGCGCTGGCCATACCGTAAAATGGGACAAAGTATTCGACAATATGCACCTTGAACGTGTATTGCGGCCGCAAGCCAAGGCTTACACCATATCCGATGTACCGGCGTATCGCCCCCTATCCCGTGCGGACGAGGCTGAGCTTATCAGAATATACGAGCGCACATATGGCCCAATAAAGAACGACCCGCTTGCCGCATTCAGAAGAACCGCATCAAAGCCCGCCGCGAACGCGGCAGCAATAGCCCCATTCCCTGCCGGGCCTGACTATCTTTTGGTAGACGGATACAACATAATATTCGCATGGGACGACCTTTCTGCCATTGCAAAGGATAATATGGACTTGGCGAGAAGCAAGCTGATAAACCTGATGTGCAACTACAAAGGCGTGAGGCAATGCGAACTGATACTCGTTTTCGATGCATACCGCATAAAAGGGCATGCCGGCAGCATAGAAAAGGTGAATAACATAACCGTGGTATATACTAAAGAGGCCGAAACGGCCGATACATACATTGAAAAAGCCACGCACGAATTGAGCAGGAACTACCGAGTGGAAGTTGCAACCTCGGACCGAATGGAGCAAATAATCATTGCCGGCAACGGCGCGGCGCGGCTCAGTGCTAATGAGTTCAGAAAGCAGGTAGATGCAGCCGTAGCTGCAATGCAGGATTTGATGGAAGAATATGCGCTGCGTGAAAAGCCATCGGCAAAGCTGGCACAAGGCCGCATAGTCGGTCTTGATGCGCCTGAAAAATAATAATCATCTACAAACAAAGACCCGATCGCTCGGGTCTTTGTTTGTACTTTTAAGTGCAAAAGGAACTATATGAGTAAGATTTAGGATTACTCTACTACCTTTATCTCCTTGTTCTTCTTGCCAAAGTGGGTCAAAGAAACAACTATGCCGCCACAGGCTATCAGCGCAATAACGTTGGGCAGAACCATAAGCTGATTGAACATATCGCTCAGTTCCCAAACCAGATCGTTGGAGGCAAGTGTGCCAAGGAATATGAACGCAAGAGAAATCACGTTGTAAACGATAACGGCGATCTTTTCGGTCTTTTCATTCTTGCCGAACAGATAGCAAACGTTGATCTTGCCGAACATGTTCCAGCCGAGAACGGTGGA
>ULWL01059280.1_pt1 | contig 71427 bp, 79 predicted proteins | sample 1960171 | NCBI WGS metagenome assembly ULWL01 (sample SAMEA4835807, study PRJEB28245) | human gut metagenome | biome: gut microbiome; material: fecal sample | place: Denmark | collected 2008 | reverse complement strand
GGTTCCCAGCCACAGGCCGATCAGCTCCCAGATTCCCATGGCTTGAAGCTGTGTTTCCAGGTCGGCCATGGAAGCGGCCACATCCAGATTTCCGTTGATGATCCCCGCGCTGTTCGCCACAACCGTCTGCGCCACATCGAATACGGCCATCACAATCGTAAAACAGTTGGTGAGCAGATAGGTGGCAACGAAGGTCTTGAACACCCACTTAAAGATGTTGAAGGTGTCAAATTCGTGCATGTTGTTTTTCTCAAGAATCATCTGGATCAGCTCATACACCAGCACGAAAGTTAAAATCATACCGGCAATGGGCAGCACTACCGTTTCCGATAGTGTCTGGATCATACTGAAAACACCGCCATTCCAGCCCTGGGGCGTCTGGCCTACCTGCGCGGCCACATCGGTTACTTGGTTGTTGACCGATTCAAAGATTCCTGTAAATTGTCCTGTGATGGCGTCGATTAAGCCCTGTTTTATCCAGTCTGTTATCCAGCCAAATAACCAGTCCATGGACGATTAGAACAAGCCCGACAGAAGCGGAATCAGTGTCATCCCTACCACCGCGATACCGCCGCCAGCCATGAGCTGTTTCATACCCTGGCTTTTGGCGCCGGGATTGTCATTTCCATATCCTTCCAGAAGATTGATGACGCCCCACGCGCCCAAACCGGCGCCCAGCGCGACAACCAAAATCTGCAGGGTATCAATAGCAGAAGTGAAAAAACTCATATTAGGGTAATTACCTCCTTATCAAATGAAAAATAATGTTGTGGCCGTTTTTGGCCTGAAACGAAAAAAGCCGCCCGCTGCTTGAAAAGAGAACAAACAGCGGGCGGGGAACGCAGGCGTACATCCTGCGGACTGTGAGTAAATTCAGGAGAATCACGGCTCCTTACCAATAGGCACCTCCTTAAAATGGGCATAAAAAAACAAAGCCCGCCGAAAAGAATGGGAAACTTGCAGATCGGCGGGCCTATTCGGTATCGTCTGCGGATTCTTCCGCCAGCTCGGACGGGCTGATCTCATAATTGAGGAACAGGTCGTCCGGCCTCACCCGCAAGCGGGTAGACAGGTATTTCTCTATATCGAAAGTGTTCTTCGGGTTGAAATCCGAAAGGTACTTATAATTGGGGTGTTTTGTAATATCGTACTTTCTGGACAGGAAGGGCCGGACGCCGCGCACCTGCAGCAGACACTTCCCGCCGTCCATCACGGCAAGCTCGTCCATAGACATCAGATCTTTGCCCAGCTTTTGGAAGTTCTGGCCGTGGGATTCCTGCGTGCCCTTTGTGACGCTGGTGTTATACATATCAATGGTTTCTTTCCCCAGCAGGGCGCTCCAGCTTTTTAGGGTGGTTTCTTCCTTTCCGCCCAGGAATAAGCTGGAATCACAGTTGCCGATAATGGTGTCCATGTTATCCTTATACAGTGCTTTCAACTGGCTCTGCGCCTGCAGCACGAGGCAGGCCGAAATCTCTCTGGACCTGATCGTTGCCATGAGTTTTTCGAGGTTCGGAATCTGCCCAATGTTAGCCGCCTCGTCAATCAGGCAGCGCACATGCACCGGTAGCCGGCCTCCATACTTATCATCCGCTCTTTCACAAAGCAGGTTGAAAAGCTGCGTATAGGCCATGCTCACCAGGAAGTTGAATGTGGCGTCCGTATCGGAAATGATAAAGAACAGGGCTGTTTTCCGGTCCCCGACCAAATCCAGCTCCAGCTCGTCATACATGGTGATCTCCCGGACTTCCGCAATATCAAAAGGCGCAAGCCTGGCTCCGCAGCTAATCAAAATCGACTTGGCGGTTTTGCCAGCCGCCAGCTTATATTTTTTATATTGCCGGAGGGCGAAGTGGTCCGGGTCTTTCTGTTCCAAAGCGTCAAAGAGAAGGTCAACCGCGTTTTTGAACGATTCATCATCCTCCCGGACCTCCATGGCATTTATCATTTCTACCAAAGTGGAGAAGTTCTGCTCGTTCTTGGGAGCCTCATAATAGATGTAGCCGATCAGCGCCGTATAAAGCAGCGTTTCGGCCTTCACCCAAAAATCGTCCCCGGATTTTCCTTCCCCTTTGGTATTGGCGATCAGCACCGTCACCAGCTTTAATATATCCTTCTCCGAATGTAGATACGCGAAGGGATTATAGTGCATACTTTTCTTAAAGTTAATGGTATTGAATACCTTGATCTGATAAGGCTCATAGATGATCTTGCCTTTCTTATTGCGTAAGGGCTTTCCGTCCTTGCCCAGCTTGGGAGAACCGCGGGAGAGCAGCTTTCCGCACTCCACCAGGACAGTACCCTTCGGATCTGTCACTACATAGGAAGAATGGAGCTGCATCAGGTTCGGCTTAATGAAGAAGCGGGTTTTCTGTTCGTGATTACCGGATAGCTTTTTATCTATCCCTCCGGGGCTTTCGCCCATTTCCATCGGCATGGCGTCCATGCCCGGCATAGCATACCTTTTCACCCAGCAAAGACCGGCAGGCGGCGCGGACTCGTGGAGCCGTTATATTCTGCCGAAACAGGTTCAGGCTCTATGCGTTGCGTGTGGCTTCCTTTTTACGGGCAAGCCTTCCACTCTGATTAGGGCGCGACACCCTCCCAGGTTTCTTCCGCGCTGATACCCTCGACCTGCAGCCGGTATTGGTCGAGGCGGCGAAAGCAACGCCCATTCGCGCATTTCAAGCATTGCCTGTCAGTCCACCACTGCCGCTTCCTCCAACGACAAGGACATTTTTATTCCGGGCAAAAGCCGGATTTTTGGGCCTGCCGGACATCATCAGCCCTTCCGTCTGGGTCAGGATGATGTTGTTTTCCGGCTTGGGGTCCATAAAGGGGGCAATATCCGCCTTTGTGCCCCAGCGGGCGCTCCCGTATTCCACATCCTTCCGGTACTTTTTGGCATTTTTCCCTTTCACATAGACCACCAGACGGACCAGCGCGGCGCCGATCAGCCCAACCAGCCAGTCAACCGCCGCGCCGGGCATAGAAGTCTGAAAGGCCAGGGTAAAGCCATCCGCCAGCCCCAGCAGCTTTGTAGAAGCGTCAACACCGGGGGCCAGCCGCACCGCTTCGCCAACCTTGGCAAAGAACCAAAGGAATATAAGATAAGGGAGGTTCGGAAGCACATACTTTTTCAGAATATCCGTCATCTTCATCGTTCTGGCCCTCCATGCTCCTTGTTTTTTACAGGGTCGCGGGCCAGCTTTCTCGCCATCTCTTTGAATTTCGATAGCTGGGAGAGAAGGGACGGCCTGTTTTCGCGTTTTACCGTCTTTTGCGTATATTTCTTGAAGGCGGCTTCAATCGCGTCAGCCTGGCTTGCCTTAAAATACACGGTCCACTTAGGCGGGGAAACGCTGATGTCTTTCTCCACATGGTAGCGGACTTTATATTTCTTCGCGTACCGCTCAAAAGAGCGAATCCGGTCCTCAACCTCGATCTTATGGGCGTCCGGCGTCTGTGCTGTAAGGCGGCGCATACTGTTCCGGCCCACTTTCGGGGTGTTGCGCTCTTTTTCAATCTTTCGCAAGGCGGCGGCAACAGCAGCCCGCATGACACGGCCTGTCAGCTTCGTGGCCTGGACCGTTACGGATATGGATTTCCGTTCAAGTTCTTCCTGCAATCACATCCTCCTTTCGCATGATATATATAATAAGTAGAAATCACCGGACCTCCGTTTGGAGGGTTTGCTGCCGGGGCGCCTTTTCAAAGTCTTTGGCCGCCTGCGTTACCTGCACACGGGCATGGTCGAGAAACATTTTCAGCATAGATCGGGGGGAATCCCTTTCCACCAGCTCACCGGTCATGCCGCTGCACGCGTCAGGCAGGTAATCCTCAATGCCTTTTAAGGCTTCCTCGTTACTGCCGATAAAGCCCCAGCAACTATCCTCCAGCTCGCCGTCTTTATACAGTTCAAAACCATACGCCTCGCCGCGAAGGTAGGAATCGTAATATTCCACCTCGCCGCGCATACGGTCCTCCGCCTTCTTCCGGGTAGCGGCAGTAAAGGTCTTGCCGCCGAACTCCCGGAGGGCATCTTCCTTGGAGGCGTAGATCCATCCGACCTGCCCGCTGTCCCAGGGGCAGGAAAAGCCAGTGGTATTCATGGTAATGCCGCTGTGGTCGTAAAGATACAGCGGCAGCATAAGGAATTTCTGTGAGATCACCTTCATCAGCCGTTCATCCACCTCACGCTCATAGGCTGGGGAACCAAAAGGGGCTTTGATCTTGTAATTCATCAGGTCCAGCGCCCGCTCATAACGATGGGCGCCCCGTTCATCGTCACCCACTGTTTTCAGGTACAGGTCCCGCAGAAAGTCATCTTTATCTATGTAATTGTGATGGTCGCCCAGGTGATAGCGCCGGTGGAAGCAGACCATTTTCCCGAAATTATCATCCTCACGGGGATTGAGCGGGTCATCGTCCGGCTGGATCACCAGCACATACGGGCCGCGTGTCGCTGTCAGCATCTTTGGCCTCCTTCCTAAAGCTCCGGCCCGGATTTATGGGGCGGCTTCTGTGTCCTCTCTTTATCTTCCGGCGAGGGGACCGGCTGCTTGACGGCAAGGAACTTACCGCCGATCCGCACGAACGATTCCGGCGCCAGAAATTGCTCCTTATATTTTTCCAGCAGGTCAGGGGGAAGATCTGAAAAACTTTCTTCCCCAAGCCCGGTGATAAGAAAATTACCGGCAATGATGTCGTAAATCTCTCCGGTATCATCCCGAAGCGCACGGTTCAAAGGCAGCCCCAGGAATTTCCCTTCCTCATTGCAGATCAGGGCCACAGGGTCCTCATACGGATAAACTGCCTGGATAGGGCCGTCCACCGCAGCCTGCAAAGCCTCAAGCCCCGGCTCAATATCTGTTTCATGGGGGATTTCCCCAGGCTGCACCATTAAAACTTTCATCTGTGAATATCCTCCTTTTTCTTATCCGGCGCTTTTAGCGGCGCTGCTTTTTCCTGCCTTTTTGCGTCTGAGAGTTTTTCCAGCACCGAAGCGCGTCCTGCCTTGCCCGAATCACGCCCCGGCGCAGTTACAGTCTTTTCCGGTTTCTGTCCTTCCACGGTATATCCGGGCAAAAGGGCTCCATGTACGGTAAAATGCTGTTTATATTGCTCTGGGACCGGAGGGGAAATCTCCGTGAACAAATGAGAATAGGCTTTCTTCCGGCCTTCCAGGTACTTCATGGCAGCAGTTTTATCGGTATAGCGTTTCTGACTCTGCCCGGCAATTTTTTCTCCATACCCCTTCTTAGGGGAATTTACATAGACATCCCAGGTGACATACCAGGCAACCGGTATGCTCTGTTTCGTTTCCCGGTCATATTTCGTATCTTCCCAAACACTGCAGGTCATCTTGTAAACGCGGTTGCTGATTTCCTCGCCATCCCGCCAGCTATCTTTTGATCGCCACTGATTCGATGTATGAGCAATCTCCGGGGTCCGAAGATATTCCAGCGCCCGGTTGATGATCTGTGTCGCCGCTGCCTGCTGTTCCCATTGCTTTGCCGCGGCTAAAACAATCTCATAGGCTTTTTGCTCCCCGTCAATGCTTCCCTGGCGCATGGCTTCCAAACTTTCCGTGCCCATGGCGATCAGAGCAGAAATATCTACATTTTCGCAGGAAACACTATGTTCCACTTTTAATTCATATCCAGGCTTTAAGTCATCCCCATAACGATAAACACGGTAATCCTTGTTTTCTTCCAAATTTTCACCTCCATCAAAGTTCCGGCTCATGGGCTTTCGTCTGCTTTGGCTCTGCCGGCGTTTTGCCCTGTCCCTTAGCAGCGGCAAGCTGCCCTAAGAGGGAAGGCTTCTCCCCGCCAAAGAGGGAAAGCTGTTCTGCATCCGTGATAACCGGCATGGAATCCATGCGGGAAGGCGCAGGCGCCGCCGGCCGGATTTCCTCTAATGTCTGCGGGTGGTCGGAATGGGTAAGAAAATGCTGCCGCTTTAGATCTGCAAAAACTTCATCAAAAACCGCATTGATGGCTTTTCGTTCCTCACCCTCCGGGAAGGCTTTCAAGATTTCCATTTTCCCATCTTTACCGGTGACAAAAGTAAGGGCGCTGTCGGCGTGGCCTGCCAGGTAATCCGAAATTCCAGGAGACAGCTTATCTTTGATATAGCAGGCGAAAGCCCTGGCTGTCATCTCTGTATTGCTTTCCCAATAGCCGCCGTCTTTTTCACACTCTTTGCCCATACGGACCGAGTTTTTATAAAAATCCGTTTCCACACGGCCAATCTGCGGGGGGTCCTGATCCTGCATCCCGGACAGCATACGCTCAAAGATTTCCAGCCGGTCACGTTCGCTTTTGGGAATAACGCGTCCGGTCACAGACTTTTTAAAGGCGCTTAGCTGTTCCACAGAACCGGGAACGCCTGAAAGAAATTCTTCCCGAAGGACTGCGTAAGCCTCCATGTGCATCTCGTCATTCGCTGCCCGTTTGAGCGGGGCAAGGACCGCCGAATCCAGCCAGCCCGCCGCATTTTTCCGGATACGCTCTGCCTGCGCCTCTGTCCGGGCCGCGGCCTGCTCCGGCGTTTCCGGCTTATATTTCATAGTTTCAATCAGCTTCTTAAATGGCTCATACAGGCGGGATTGTTCGGAAAGGAATCCTTTTGCCCCCATTTCCACGCCCAGGTAATCATCCAGGCCATGCCACCACTCATGCGCCAGGGAACCAGCCCCGTGCATCTTGGTAAGGTTAATGACCTTCCGCAGCGGTTCGTAGTGGGCGACGGCGTTGCCGCTGCCGCGGGCGCCAAAGGCAATCGAGAGTGTTCCCTGGTAGGAAATATCTTTTTCGCTGATCTTAAGGACAGCCGCCAGGTCTTTGAGGGCGTCAAACCCCATGTTCAGAGAAGCACGCCGGTCATTCTGCGTCATCCAGTTTCCAAATTCACCGCCGCGGAAAGCAAAGGCATCAAGATAATCCTGCCCGATCACATCACGATTTCCGCGGTAATCCGGGCCAGTGCGCCGGACGCGGGAAAGCTGCTGCGGGACAAACCGCTGTTTTCCGCTGGCTCCGCGCTGCCGGGCAAGCTCCTGTACCCATTTCAGGGCTTCCTCACGGGTGGCAAAGTTCGTTTTCAGGATCGCATAGCCTTTTGTGACATAGTAGGTATCAGGAAGCCAGGCATTATTCTTTGAGTAGGTCCTTTTGCCGTCATTGAACCGGATCTCATAGCCGCGGGGAATCTTTTGTTCAGTAGGAACGCCAAACTGCTTCTTTACGGCCCCCTGGACGATTCTTCTTTCAAAGTCCCGTTCTCCGCGGAAATACAGGGCATTTACCAGCTTATCGGTAATGACCGGATTATCCCGGCCCTTTTGGGTAGCGCGGATGTAACCGCCGCCGATCCCATGGGAAATACGCTCGCAGTAACCGCCGTCGATAATAAGGGCGTCGAATACATCCATGGCATCCTGCACTGTCTGAACCTTTTCAACGGCTTCCTGTACCTGCCGGACGGTTGCGATATATTCTTTCTGCCGCGCCAGGCGCTTCTGAGGCGTATCATCTGAACGCAGATACCGCGGGGAGGCGTTCAAGCTGTCACGCACCACTTTCCGAAAATACAGAATGTCCACCGGGACACCGGATTGAATCAAGGCGTTATAATCCGGCTTTTTCCAGACATTATCTTTTTTCACATACTTTTCGGCCTCGCGTTCATTCATCCCCAGCAGGTCATCCACATACAGCCCGCGGGCAGCCCAAAGGTCTTTTTTAGCGCCGCCGATCTTTTCACCAAAATCTTCATGCACAATTTCCTTCGCCAACTAAAACCACCACCTCCTTATCACGGTTTTCGTATATGCTTTTGCCTCAAAGACATAAGAAAAGGCGCAAGGTCTGCCTAAAAGGTAAGCCAGCGCCCGGTTCCATTCCTCTACAGGAAAGGCACGGTTATCTACTTCAAGAAGCGCCTGCAAAGATAACAGCGGGCACCAGTCCCGCAGGTCTGGAAGGGACACCCCTAACCGTCTTGCGATTGTATCTAATAGATCTGTTTTTGTACGCATCATCATAATTCCACCCGGTCCGCTGCCTTAACCGGCGCCTCCTTTTTTGCCGCAGGCTGTACCTTTTCACTATTTTCCAGCATGGCCTTCAAAACGGATGGCCTGCGCTCTGAGGATTCCTGTAAACGGTCCAGGCTGCCGATAGCTTTTTCAATATTCCGCTTTGCGGCGGTCATGCAGGCCCGGTTGACTTTGTACGGTGCGGCAATCGCTTTAGACAGTCTGCCGGGGGCTTTAGGCTCCTGCACCGGTTCTTTCCCTATCAGGGTCCGGCCCATATTTTTCAAATGCCTGCCCGCCTGGTGATACTCCGCAGCAAAATTCTGGATTTTGGAGACAGCGTTATCGTCAATATGGATGCTGGCGTCTGCCGCCTTTTTGATCCCCTCCAGCAGCGGCTTGATGTGAAAAAAGCGGGAAAGGCCGTCCAGGGCAGCCGTACCATGTTTCTTAAAGGCAGCAAGTGCTTCTTTACACCCTCCAATTATGAGCTTCTTTAGTTCTGACAATTTCCGGCTCATATTAGAAATGTTCTGTTCCAACGCTTTACAGCTTCTTTGCAGAACAGCTTTCAGGGAGCGGTTCTGCACCTGCAAAAGCTCCTGGCGCATGGTTCTCAATTCCTCTACGGCCTCGGCCAGCCGGTTTTCCAGCTCGCCTACATGGGCAACCATTTCAGCAAAATCCCTGCCGCTTGGGGAAGGGTTCTCTTTCAGGACGGCCAGCAGTTCTTTTACATATTCATTTTCTGCAAGAAGCTGTTTGTTCCTTCGTTTCACTCGTCCGGCGTCCTCCTTTCTCCGGGCAGCTTTCCCCGGCAATCTTACTTACGATTTCCGGCCCGGATTCATAAATCTGCATCAGCCTCCGGGCCATGCCGCAGGGATGGGCAGCGCCCGTTGTCCAAAGGCGCACCGTGGAAGGGGTGACATTCATCAGCAGGGCGAAGGCTTTTTCATTGGTTTCCAGCTTTTTCATCAAAGCCTTAACCATGGACGGGCTGTATTCCGGGCAGCGGGCAGCCCCGGCGATTACCTGAATCGCAGACTTTTCGTTATTCATCGTGTTTTTCTCCTAAATTGAAACAGCCGCCTGTTTCTGGCGGCTTGCGTGTTTTTCTTCACGGATCGTTTGAAGCGTGCGCTGTATTTTTTCATTGTAGTCTTTCACGCCGCGGGGAGGGTTGACAGACACCCGGATTTTAGAAAACCGCTGGTCTGATTTCAGCAGCGACTTGATTTTCCGGGCGTTGACCCGGCCAGCAAGGTCATTGTCCAAATAGAGGGCAACACGGGTGATCTCCGGGTGACGCTCCAGGAAAGCGACCAGGGCCACATGGGAGGTCCCACCCAATGAAAGGCGGTAGCCATTCCATTGCCAGCCCTCCAGCTTTTGGAGCGTTGCATGGGAGAGGGCGTCAATCGGGGCCTCGAAAACCGCCAGATGGCGGCTGCCCGGCTGATCCGGCGGGTAGCAGAAGCTAAACCGCTTATCACTGCCGCTGATGTCTTTTTTTAAATCACCCGAAATTCCACGGACGCAGGCAAACCGGCCCGTACCGGTATCATCCCGGCCAACGAAAACACATACCGCCTCGTTGTTATAGCGGGACTCATAGAAAAGTCCCAACTGCATACACCGCCTGATGATGTCCGAATGGACTCCCCGGCGTTGGAGATAAGAAATGGCAAAGGTGGCACATCGCTTTTCCCAGGGGAGACGGAATGGCTTTTTTTTCGCCGGTTTTCGCTGTTCCCGGTTGCTGGGAGCTGTATAACGGGAAACAGCAGGGGTACCACTGCCTATCAGATGTTCCACAGCCTCTACAAAGCTATACCCTCGGATTTTCACAAGGTAGTCCACGGCGTTGATCCTTCGTCCACGGCTGTTCCAGTACCAATAATTCTTGCTTGCCACATAAACCAGGCTGTCATGCTCATTATGGCGATAATTAGCTCCCTCTGGCTTCAGTACGCCTTTTTCATTGGAAAGCAAATAAGCCAGCAGATCAACTTCCCTTGCCTGTTCAATCTGTTCCTGGGTTAACTTCAGCATAATTTCGGCGTTTCATGGATTTTCATGGCGCTCGGCCTCCTTTCTGTATTTTTTTCATGTGAGTACGCAGGCAGCTCCCATCCGTACTCCAGCACACAAAGCCGTGAGAAGGAAAAGGGCAGCCTGCACAATCCGGCTTCATTGTGCAATACACTTTTTCAGTATGAGGACGCTCAGTCTCCCGCCTGGAAGCATATACTGGGCGTCCATTTCTCTTATCCATAAAAGCAACCTCCCTTAGCCATAAAGATCGTGGTTGACTTCGACCCGGTAATAGCTGTCCATGGTAGTCGGGGCGTTATAGAGAGCCGCCAGCAGATAGGACTTGATATTTCGCACCTTGGTCGTGTTATTATCCAGGCAGTCAAACACATATTCCACATGAGAGAAGTTCACTTTCAGGAAGCGGCTTTTTACCACCTCACGGGGATAGTCATCCCCGGCAATGCGGATATATGGCCGCTGAGAAAGAACCGTCTGCAGCATCAATTCAACCAGCTCATCTACACGCTCATACCCGTACCGGTGGACAAGAGCCTCAAATTCAATATTTTCTTTGATGATCTCTCGGTAGGTATCTATCCTATCAATCCTATCCTTATCCATCTCCACGTTACCATCAGGCATCCTTCCAGAAGCCGGATAGATTGATTGATGGGTATTTGATATATCCGTAATTGATTTTTCAGTAATTGATTCTTGTATATTTAATTGGGCGGGTTTTTCCTGTTCAGGTTTTCCCAAAACAGGTTTTACCTGTCTTGGATTTACCTGTCTTGGATTTTCCCGTTTAGGTGGCAGAACGGTATCATGCCCATCGGGAAGCACTGGCTTCTCATGGATGACGTACTCAATATCGCCCAGCCTGCCATGATAGTCACGGAGCCGGCGCCGGGTAAGATACCCCTGCTTTTCCAATTCTTTGATCGCGCTGCTGATCGAATCCACTCCATCCTTGCAAATATGAGCCAGTCCTTTCGTCGTATAGTCCCAATTATCAGGCAAGGATAACATCAACGACAGCAGCCCTTTTGCCTTCAAAGACAGCGACACATTCCGAAGATGGTGATTGGACATGACCGTAAAATCTTTTGTCTTTTCAACTCTGAACACTGCCATTTGACATCCTCCTTCCTGGCAAGTCTTTATACTGAGCAGCAGCTACAAATCTCTGTCCTTATGGTCGTAGTTCAGATAGCCATTGTGTACTTTGGCATGGTTTTGAATTTTAATAAAGCCATGTTCCTGATTCTCCATTGCTTTCCGATACCCCTCGTCTGTGAGGAACAGGCGCATCTTATCGCCTTTATCTCCGACAGGGGATTCAAAAGAAAGCACATCAAAGACAACCATGTGGCGTACCTCTGGGTCAAACCGCTCCAGGGCCATGATGTCATGCCCCTTTAACTTTTCAGCCCCGGATTGCTGCCGGGCCAGTGCGATCCGCTCGCCCATAGTACGAGGGTAAGGCAAGTGGTAGTTCTTCTGGATGTCCTTCACCAGATCCATGCACTGTTCATCTGACAGAACCCGCAGCTTTGCCATAAGGCCCCGCACCATATCACGCTGCTCCGGGTTACGGGTGAAACGAGCTGTCATATACAGTTCATCCAGCACTTTGGCCTGGCAGTCACCGTCAATCTGAAACAACTGCCTTTTTTCTTCTTCATTTAGTTCCATAAGAACCTCCTTTTTGCTATAATAGTCTATAAGAAAAACGCCACAGGCAACGATTAGCCCATGGCGTTGAGAGTTTCGGTTCAATCTGATAAGTCTAAGTCATCTAACCATTTATCAAAAGACCTCTTTGAAATCCTAATTGCATTTCCAATGTGGACAATTTTGAAATGTCCTTCTTTAACCAGGTTATATGCGGAGGAACGTCCAATATTAAGAATTTTGGCAATATCCTCAACTGTGTAAGTCCTATTTTCTACATCTGACATAGATACCTCCAGTTCGATTCTTGCTAATAGCTTGCTAATTGAACAGTCTGAAATTAGCAAAAAAGCCTTTGAACATGCTATCATTCGGTGACAGGTGAAACGGCCTAAAAAGCCCGTAATTTCAAGGTTTTTTTACTATCGGAAGTCATTTTATGCGATGCCGTGTGAGGTGGTATGCCATACTCCTAAGCGAAAGGCCGTGGGTTCGAATCCCGCCGGGGACGCCAAAAAGGAAAGCCGCACATCCGTGTGGCTTTCCTTTTTGGTTTGTTTATTATTAACTACGTTCTTTTTAATCTTTTAAAAATCAGGTTTTCTATAAGAGACAAAAGAGAAGAGCGTGAAATCCCGGGCAGGAAGGCTGCCGAGAAGAATAAAACCTTTTTAATCTCCTTTATCAATTTTAAAACATTTATTATAACCCTCAACCCATGACAGAACTCGTTTGCGGTCATATCGAACGGGCATGGCCTTGGTTATTGCCATTACGGCGGCGATTCTCGTATTCATGCCGAGAACCTTTCTTGAAAGAACAAAATCGCTCATAACGCCTTTCACCTTGAGCTTGAGTGAATTGAGATTCATCAGCTTTTCGATAAAGCACATAATACTGTTAGTGTCTGCGCCGATTGTCATATCGTCGGAATTGAGAATTTCATTGTCAAAGAAATAATCAAGATCTTTCGGCGAAAAACGGGCGACCATGAGTTTGATAACCGCAATCGGGGCAAGGCCGGCACCGAGCTTCTTATAAAAATCACGCTGATATTTCCATAGGGTATCTGCACTGAAAAGCTCGTCCTTATCGGCTATCACGGCATCGGCAAGAAGCCTTGCCGCCTTAAGGCTGTTTGCAATTCCCGAGCCGATAATCGGAACGGTCATGAATGCACTGTCACCGATTGCGGCATATCCGTCAGCGACCAAAAGTCCGAGCGGCTGACGAACGGGGATAGTAACATATTGTCCGCCTCTGAGGCGTTCTGTGCCAAGGTCGTCGTTAAGTTCACGGAGTTTTCCGAGCGTGTCCTCAACCTCTTCGTCGGTCAGCGGCGTGAAGCGGCCGATAAGAACATCGGTGTATTCCTCATCATCGGCAACCCAGCAAATTTGCTGCTTGTTGTCAAAGAGAAGATAAACCCTGTATTTGTCGTCCTCAACCGGTGCGGTTTTGTTGTAAAAAGCACGGTAAACATAGAATGTATCGTATTTATCAGGCTCTTTTTGTATCCCGAGAGCGTCGGGAAGTTTTTTACGAATCGGAGAGCTTATACCTGCCGAGTCAATGACAAGGTCTGCATAAATCGTCTCGTCTTTTGTTTTGATTCCGGCAACTCTGCCGCCGAGCATTACGGGAGCGAGAATTTCGGTTTCATAAACAAATTTTACGCCGCATTTTTCTGCATGAGCGATTATATGATTGTAAATATCCTTGCGTTCCATCTGAATCTCGAGCTGATCCTCGGGAACATGCTGCTTCAGTTTTTTGTTCCTCGACGGGCTGAAAAAAGTCATATCGTTTTTCAGCCGATATTTATCCTCAGGCGGCATTTCCATTCCGCAGGCAAGAAGACCCTTGCGGTCAAAAATATCCGTCCAGTCGTAGCCCATGTCCTCTCGCTTGTTTTTCTCATAAACGGTGATGTCAAAGCCGTGTTCGGCCAAGATTGCGGCTGCGGCAATTCCGCCGTGTCCGCCACCGGCAACTATAATCTTTTTCCCCATTTTACACCCTCCTTATTCGCAGTCTTCGATGAGACCGTAATATCTTGCATACCAGTACGGGTGAGTGAAATTGATGCAGGTTTTGAGAACGAGGCCTTTGTCTCCGCCTGTTCCCGGGAACATTGTGTAAGCTGTCGGATCATCGGATTTTTTGAAAATCTCCTGAGCAACATCCTCTGCACCGCTGTCAACGGTGAATCGGTTGCTGTCATTGCTTGTTATTCTTCTTTCATGTGCCGGCAGCGGTTCGTAAAGCTGTGGCGGCATGCCAAGCTCTGCCGGAGACATATCCCACTTTAAATCCTTACGGTAGCTGTTATAAAGAGGCCACATAACCTGATCCATCGGCATATCCATAAGCTCGTCGATGCAATCGTCGGCATTGTACCATTCGCCTGTGACGGCACCGTAAACAAAGTTAAAGAAAGCGTTTCTCTCGACCTTTTCGTCCTCCCAGTGATGAGTGAGACCCATAGCAAAGATTGAGCGAAGGTTCGGGTCGTCCGTGTATTTCATCAGGAGCGAAATCATCAGGAAATCGTGATTATCATCAATATGAAGAAGGTGTCCGTCGGGAATCTTATATTGCATAAGGTTCATTGCAAAGTGCTTTTTGCCGGCAAATTCAACAAAAAGCTTCTCATATTTTTCGTCGCCCGTTATGTGATAGCCTATCTTGAGGAATGTAAGCATCTGGAGCGAATTTGTACCTTTTTCGTAAATCCATTTGTGGTCATTGTTGAGAAGATCCGGATCCCAGTTTGCCCATGTTGTCGGCAGACCGTCGGCGTCAACAAGATGGAAATTGTTATCGATGATATGATTGAGAATCTTTTTAACCGTTTCGGCGATGAGCTTCTTTTCTTCATCATCGGCAACAAGGTCAAAATAATTTGCATAGCAATAGAAATGACCCACGACCTCATCGGATGAGGTCTCGCCGAGCCATTCACATTCTCTACCCTCGGCGTCCTTTGTAACATGCCATTCATGGCGTGCGCCTGTGCCGTAGTCAACAGCGTCCGAATATCTGATAGCACGGGCAAAGAAGCCCTCAATGCCGGTTATTTCCGTCAGCTTTATCATAGCAAGCAGGCTTCTGTGAGCATCCTTGCGAACCTCGGGGTCTTTTGTGCAGGCATATTCAAAGCAAAGAGCCGCTGTGTAGAGACCTGTCCAAAGGCCTTCATTGTCAGATGCGAGAATATTGCCCTCGTCGGTTGAAATGACACCCTCATGCTCAAGGTCACGGTCAATAACGTAGCCGTGGCGAACGTTATATTTTTCCGTCTGTGCACGAAGCTCATTTGCCTTTTCTCTGAGCGATATCATTCTTGTTTCAAAAAGGCTGATTCCCTTGTCTGTCGAAACGCAAACTGATCCGTCGGGGGAAATTGCAACGCCCGTTGCGTTCGGGCTTGGAAGCCAGCGCTTGTAGCCGTAATATGAGAGACGGCCGTTGTGCTGGTGAATAAGACCCGTTGTTGTCGAGAAATATTTGTCGCCGTTTTCTGCGATTGCCATACCCGTTATATGTGCATCCGGCAGGCCGACGATTTTTGAATGATCGAGCCAATAGCTATTGTCATCATAAACACAAACACCCTTGTCCGTGCCGACCCAAATGCTGCCGACAGGATCCATGTAAAGGCAGGTGACTGTATTGCTGAGAATTCCGGTGACACCTTCCATAAGCTCCGACCAGTGCCAACGTTTGCCGACAAGAGCGTGAAGCCCGCCGCCTGCCGTGCCGACATAGACCTTGTTGTTCTTATAAACGGCAAGACAACTGCCCTTGCCCGGAACGCCGATTTCAATGTCATATCCGTTTTCGCCGAGCTTGTAGAGAACACTCTCGGTCAAAATCCATGTTGCACCGTCAAGGTCAACCTTGATATCAACGAGCTTGGAGCTGAACTTCTTTTCGGAAAGCTTCTTCTTGCCGTCAAACTCAAGCATAGAGTCGCCTACTCCGACAAACATATGATTTTCGGCGTTGAAATAAACCATTGAGACAGCCGCATCCTTTACGCCTATTGCAACGGGGGAGAATTTCTCACCGTCGAAGCGTGCAAGCCCTTTATCCGTGCCGACGAAAAGAACGCCGTTGTTGTCGAAGCGCATCGCCGTAACATTGTCTGATTTCAGTCCGTCAGCCGTTGTAAAAACTCGCCGTGTGAGCTGCGGAAATTTATTTGTTTTAATAACTGTTCTGTATTGCTTCATTTAAACACTCCTATTCTTTTAGAAAGAAATATCCTTAATCGTTAATGTAGTCCTCAACGTTGAAGTCATCATCCTCATCTGAGCCGAAGCTGTCCTTTTCACCCTCGACTTCAGGAATTTGAGCGATAACCTCAACCTTGCGTCCTTGCGACCAAAGCGACGGGGTGATTCTTATTGTATAGCCGCAGCCGCCGGGAGTCAGCCACTCGTGCATCGGAGCTTGCGGAAGTCCGAAGAGTGTCAGAAGTGCCATAATAACTCCGCCGTGGGTGACGATCGCCGTGTGGGTAACACCGGTTTCAATGAGTCCGTCAACGATTTTGATAAATGCGTTTGCAATTCTGTTTGCAAATTCGTCGTTACTCTCGCCGAACGGAGGTTCAACACCTTTTTTGCCTGCCAGCCAGTCGGGGAAAACAGGGTGATCCTGCAATTCCTCTGCCGTCTTACCCTCAAACTCACCGAAGTTGTATTCAATAAGTCCGTTTATAAGAATAGGTTCACAATTCGGATAGATGATTTTCGCCGTTTGAGTGCAGCGTGAAAGCGGACTTGCAAAAACAGCGTCGACAGGCGGATATTTGTAGTCGTTTTTCATTTGCTCAATCTGAGCTATGCCCTCGCTGCTGAGCGGTTCATCAATGTGACCGACATATTTTCCGCTGACATTGCCCTCGGTCAGACCGTTTCGGATAAGTTGAATATAGTATGATTTCATATATTATTCCTTTTACCTACAATGCCCCGGCGCAGAATACACCGGGGACATTATTGTTTTGTAATTACTGAGTTGTTCAGCCTTTGAGAGTTTCCTTGTAAAGTCTGATATATGCATTTGCCGAACGGCCCCAGCTGAAATCGCAGTTGAGAGCACGCAGAACAAGCTCGTTCCAATCTCCGTTGTAATAGAGCGTAAGTGCACGGCGGATAGCGTCAAGCATGTCGTGAGCGTTGTAGCTCTTGAACGTGAATCCGTTGCCCTTGCCGTCGCCGCAGTCTGTGATTGAATCTCTCAAACCGCCTGTTTCACGGACAATGGGAACTGTGCCGTAGCGAAGCGCAACCATCTGTGAAAGGCCGCAAGGTTCACTCTTTGACGGCATGAGGAACATATCGGCACCGGCATAGATTTTTCTTGCAAGCTCGGGAACAAATCCGATTCTTAAGCCCACCTTGTCAGGATATTTCTCGGCAATCCAGCGGAAATAGCTTTCGTATTCATAGTCGCCGGAACCGAGAACAACAAGCTGCATTTCCGATGTAGCGAGCAGCTCGTCAAGAATTCCCTTAACGAGGTCGAGACCCTTATGGGAAACAAGTCTTGTTACCATTCCGATTACGGGAACACCGGGTTTAACGGGAAGTCCCATTTCTTTCTGAAGAGCTTTCTTGTCAATCTTTTTGCCCGAAACATTGTCGGCGGAGAAGTTTGCCTTAATGCATTTGTCCGTTGCGGGATCATAGCCTACAGTGTCAATTCCGTTGAGAATACCGCTGAGTTTGTAACGGCGCTCGTTGAGAATTGAATCAAGGCCGTGAGAATACCACGGGTCAAGAATTTCGTCTGCATATGACGGGCTGACGGTCGTAACCTTGTCGGCACATTCGATAGCACCCTTCATAAAGTTGATGCAGCCGTCATATTCAAGCAATGAAGCCTTATCGGCAGGAATTCCGAGAACGTCCTCAAGAAGCTCCTTGCCGTAAACGCCCTGATACTGAATATTATGAATTGTGAAAATCGTTTTTATATTTTCATAACCCGGAGAGTTTGCGTACATTGCCGAATAGTAAACGGGAGTGAGAGCCGTCTGCCAGTCGTTGCAATGAATGATGTCGGGCTTGAAATCAATATAAGGAATTATCTCAAGAACGGCACGGGAGAAGAAAGCAAATCTTTCCGCATCGTCGTAGTGGCCGTAAATCGTGTCACGCTTGAAATAATACTGGTTGTCAATAAGATAATATATAACGCCGTTGTGCTTTGCTTCAAAAATTCCGCAATACTGACGTCGCCATGCTACGGGAACAGAGATGTGAGTGATAAACTTCATCGTGTCCTTAAGCTCCTGCTTGATTGTGTCGTACATAGGAAGAACAACACGGCATCCGATAAGCCTCTTTCTCAGTGCATGCGGCAGAGAGCCTGCAACATCACCGAGTCCGCCGCTCGCAATGAACGGGAGCGCCTCTGAGGTGGCATATAAAACTTTCATCTAAATCATCCTTTCTTAATAGCAATACCGTTAGTTTTGCGGCATGTTTTAGATTACTATTCCCTTTCCGATAAATACAGGGAACTTGACATCGCCCGAAAGATTTTTGTTGGGCTTGATAACAACATTTTTGTCCGCAATAACGCAGTTGAGCTTGACGTCGTCGCTGATATATGTGTTCTGCATGAGCACGCAGTTTTTAACCACAGCACCCTTGCCGATATGAACGCCTCTGAAAAGAACGCTGTTTTCAACCGTACCCTCGATTACACAGCCGTCGGCAATGAGTGAATTCGATGCGTTGGAATCGAGACCGTAGATAGCCGGAACATCATCCTTAACTTTTGTGAATACCGGCTTCTCTTTGGAGAAGAGAGCCTTGCGGTTTTCTTTCTTGAGAAGATCCATGTTTGCTTCAAAGTAGCTCTGAATTCCGTCGATGACCTTAACATAGCCGTCAAACTCGCATCCGTAAATTTTCAGCGATTTAATGTTCTTCTGGAGAACATCCTCGGTGAACGAATGATAGCCGAGGCCGATTGCTTCCGAAATAAGTCTTTCAAGAAGAGACTTTCTCAAGAAGATAACGTTGAGCGAATAGTTTGCATCTTCGTCGCTGCGGCGGCTTATTGATGTGATTCTGCCGTCATCCGAAAGCTCAAATTTTGTAAGCTCTCTTATTGCCGGAGCAGGTGAGTGCTTGTAGGCAATAGTGATGTCTGCACCTGATTTTTCGTGACGCTCAAACATATCGGTAAAGTCAACATTATATATAGCGTTGCAGTCGGTCATGAGGACATACTCTTCCTCGGAATTGCGAAGGAAATTCATTGCGCTTGAAATCGCTTCGATTTTGTTTGAATAAATACCGGTTGTGCCGATGTTAAAAGGCGGAAGAAGATAAAGTCCGCCGTTTTTACGGGAGAGATCCCATGCTCTGCCGTGACCGACATGATCCATGAGGGACTGATAATTGCTCTTTGTAATGATGCCGACCTTGCCGATTCCGCTGTTTACCATTGCGGAAAGCTGGAAGTCGATAAGGCGATAGCGGCAGCCATAAGGTACGGAACCCATGGAGCGAACCGATGTTATCTCGCTGAGATAATTATCGTATGTATTTGAAAAAATAAGTCCGAGTACATTATTTGCTCTCATTGCTTACGCCTCCTTTACATCTTCGCCGATCATTGCTTTCGGCTCAACTGTTGCGCCCTTGCCTATGTTGACACCCATTCCGACAACGGAAACGCCCCAATCGTTAAGATTTTCCAGTTCCTCGGGTCGCTTGCCGACTCTTGCGTTTTCCTCAACGGTAACATTCTCGGCAACGATTGCATACTGAACAACCGCACCCTTTTTAATTACACTGCCGGGCATTACGATTGAATCTTTGACTACTGCGCCTTCTTCTACGGTAACATTTGCAAAGAGAACGGAGAAGTCAACCTCGCCCTCGATCTCGCAGCCCTCGGCAACCATTGAATTCTGAACCTTTGCGGTGTCGGAGACATAGTGAGGACCTGTGATCGGGTCTTTTGCGTATATTCTCCAGCTTGTGTCCGTCAGGTCAAGGTCAACTTTCGGATTGAGCAGATCTAGGTTAGCTTCCCAAAGGCTGTCGATAGTTCCGACATCTTTCCAGTAGCCGTCAAATTCGTAGGCGAAAAGCCTCTCATGAGCGGCATGCATTGCAGGGATAAGATCCTTGCCGAAGTCGTTGCTTGAATTCGGGTTGGCTTCGTCATCAAGCAGGTATTGTCTGAGCTTTTTCCAGGAGAAAACGTAAACGCCCATTGAAGCTTTATTGGAACGGGGATTCTTCGGCTTTTCCTCAAATTCGGCAATCGAACCGTCATCATTGACGAGCATAAGTCCGAAGCGTGAAGCCTCCTCCCACGGAACCTCAAGCATGGCTATTGTGCAGTCCGCATTCTTCTCCTTGTGGAAAGAAAGCATCTTGGAATAGTCCATTTTATAGATATGGTCGCCCGAAAGAACGAGAACGTATTCGGGGTCGTATCTGTCGATAAAGTTAATGTTCTGATAAATGGCATTTGCTGTGCCCTTGTACCATTCGGTACCCGATATCTGCTGATAGGGGGAGAGAATGTGAACGCCGCCGTCGGCACGGTCGAGGTCCCAGGCCTGTCCGTTTCCGATGTAGTCGTTCAATTCAAGCGGCTGATACTGGGTTAGAACACCGACAGTATAGATGCCGGAATTCACGCAGTTTGAAAGAGGGAAATCAATAATTCGGTATTTTCCGCCATAAGGAACGGCGGGCTTTGCAATGTTCTTTGTCAGAATACCGAGGCGGCTTCCCTGTCCGCCTGCAAGAAGCATTGCGATACATTCATGTTTTCGGGACATTACTATTCCTCCTTTATTTGCAGACCTTATCGGTCGTGATTTTTTTTGTTGTTTTTCTCTTTGCCGGCGGTGTCAGATAGATAACGCTCAATCCCGCAAGGTCAAGTGCTATGCTGTTGTCAAAGCCGTGCATCGGAATTTTTTCGCTTTTAACTTTAACTGCGGTTCCTTTGCCGTTTCCGCCGAATTCCTCGGCGTCTGTGTTGAGGAGAACCTTATAAGTTCCGGCTCTCGGCACGCCGATTCGATATCCGTTGCGCTCAACATTGGTGAAGTTGCAAACCGCAATAATTTCTTTTTTATCTTTGTCGATTCTTCTGAAAGAGATAACCGAATTGTCAACGTCATCGTTGCTTATCCAGTTGAAGCCCTCCCAGTCGTAGTCAATCTGCCAAAGCGGACTGTGCTTCTTGTAAAGCTTGTTCAGCGTGCGGACATAGCTTTGCATCTGAGCGTGTTTTTCATAGTCAAGCAGCAGCCAGTCAAGTCCTTGCTTATAATTCCACTCAATGAATTGAGCAAATTCCTGACCCATGAAAAGAAGTTTTTTGCCCGGATGAGCCGCCATGTAAGCATAGAAGGCTCTTAACCCTGCAAATTTTTCATCATATTCGCCCGGCATCTTGCCGATCATGGAACATTTACCGTGAACAACCTCATCATGAGAAATCGGGAGAACAAAATTCTCCGAAAAAGCGTAGAAAAACGAAAATGTCAGGCAGTTGTGATTGAATTTTCTGAAAATTCCGTCCATTGAGAAATATTTCAGGCAGTCATTCATCCAACCCATGTTCCATTTGAAATTGAATCCGAGTCCGCCGTCGCAAACAGGCTTTGAAACCAATGGCCACGAGGTGCTCTCCTCGGCGATCATCATGACGTCCGGATGTTCACGGAAAATCAAGATGTTAAGATCCTGCAAGAACTGAACCGCCTCAAGATTTTCTCTGCCGCCGTTTTTGTTGGCGATCCATTCGCCGTCGTTTCTGCCGTAGTCAAGATAAAGCATTGAAGCGACTGCATCGACTCTGAGTCCGTCAACGTGATATTTTTCGAGCCAAAACATTGCCGATGAGGTAAGGAAGCTTCTGACTTCATTACGACCGTAGTCGAAAATTTTTGTGCCCCACTGCAAATGCTCACCCTTACGAATATCTTCGTATTCATAACAGCTCTGTCCGTCAAATTCAAACAGGCCGTGTGCGTCCTTCGGGAAATGAGCCGGAACCCAGTCAAGAATTACGCCGATTCCCTCCCTGTGGCACTTGTCAACGAAGTACATGAAGTCCTTCGGCTCTCCATAACGTGAGGTCGGTGCAAAATAGCCCGTTACCTGATATCCCCACGAACCGTCAAACGGATGCTCACATATCGGAAGCAACTCTATATGAGTATAACCCATATCCTTGACGTATTTTGTCAATTCGTCTGCTAACTGACGATAGGAAAGAAAATTTCCGTCGTCGTGCTGTTTCCATGAACCTGCGTGTACTTCGTAGATGTTAACGGGGCTTTCATAAATATTAGCGGATTTCCTTTTGGTCATCCATTTCTCGTCTTTCCAGTTGTAGCCGTCAATGTCGTAAAACTTTGAAGCGGTTTCGGGTCTGGTCTCGGCATGGAATCCGTAAGGGTCGGCTTTGTAGCGAAGCTCACCCGACTGAGTGGTTATACAATATTTATAATTATCAAATTGCTTTATTCCTTTAATTTTGCATTCCCAAACGGCATTGTCCGAGAGTCTTTTCATCGGACTGGCTTCGGGATCCCACTCGTTGAAATCGCCTACCACGCTGACCGCCGCCGCATGGGGCGCCCAAACACGGAACACGACCTCGTTTTTACCCGCACGGTGCGAACCGAGGAATTCATAAGCCTTTGCGTTCCGCCCCTGATGGAAAAGGTAAAGGGGAACGTCGTTTACACTTGTTTTTTTCTGTTTCATTGCGTCACCTCGACAAACAAAGAAATAATTATTGGTATTATATTCTTATACATTATATATTGTATCAAAAATAAAAGTAAAATTCAAGTCGTCTTTGATTATTATATTCAAATCAAATGTAGAAAATTGTGACATCATTTGTGTACTTTGTTACAAAAACAGTCGTGATGCAACCCCGAGCATGCGATTCGAAAGAAAAGTTTAAGAAAAAAACAATAAAAAACGAATACAAACGGTTACTTGACGCAGAAAAGAAAGAAGCAGCATTTATAATTTTAATGTCGGCCTAAAGAATAATTGAGACGAAAAAGTGAAATCAGAGCATATTTTCGGGCTGCAAGGGAAAATTCAAATTTATTTTATTGTAAAAAAGAAAAACGCTTCAAACAGCAAAAAATATATGCCTGAAAAAAGCCACAAATGATTCTGATTTAGAATTAATAAACAACAAAAAATTTCAAAAAAATCAAACAATATTTATGCAACTATACAAAATTGCTCAAAAAGGGGGTGTGACAAAAAATACAAATTTGTTATTTTTGTCACACTATTGCATTTTTATAATACAGGTAGTAAAATATTCCTGTAATGAACATTTCGGCGAAAACGTGCCGATATGATGCGGATAGCAACCGTTTTTTGTGTGCATTTTGGATTATTAATCCATCGGTTCTTATCCGTAGTGAAGACCTGGTCGGCAGCCCCGATCTATGCTTCACGGGGGAGGTTAATATAACTATAGTGTAAAGGCGAAATGCAGATCCCCCGATCCGCACTTCGCCTTTAGACGTTATATGACAAAAAATGTTAATCTCCGAAACCAGTTCAATTCTTTAAAAAATATGGACTTGACTTTAAAAGACTTCCTTCGACAGATAAACTGCTTGATGATATGATTTCCCGAATAGATTTAAAAACTTTTTGGAATCTATTTAAAAGCGGAGGAAATATTGCTAAAACACTTAGACCAATTTTTGCCAGTCCCCTCTATGATTGGATAAAGGGGGAGCGAACAGGTATTACATATCAAGAAATTGATTCTCTCTTAAGCGTGATAGACGATGCAGCAGTTGCTTTAATAAATAATAGTAGTCTACTTGCAACAGCAATGTATAATGATAATGCAAGTAGATTGTTTGTTTCCCCACATTTTCCCAAAACTACATTCGCCTGGATTATGGCGAGTCCGGAAATGATAACAAGAAAAACCACATATACAAGGGTTATATATAATTGTCCAGTAGATATAAAAGTATATGATTCCAGCAATTGTCTTGTAGCAGCAATAGTTAATAATGTTCCACAAGATATTCCAAACTCAACAATTAGTTCCTATGTTGATGTAAATGAACAAAAAATTTTTTGTTTACCAGATGATGAAAATTATAGATTTGAAATCACGGGAACCGACATTGGAACCATGACCTGTTCTTATGAGGATTATGATTTCTCATTAGGCAGAGAAACAAAAGTTGAAAACTACTACAATATTCCAGTTGATAGAGGAACAAAAATTACAGCAACAATTAAGGCAAAGAAATTTTTCAAAGAACAGTTAGATGTTTCTCTTTTAAAAGATGGCAAAATTATCAATGCATCGGAAAATGTTGATCCTGAGAGAGATACGCACATAGTTACTGTAAATTCGAATGTAGAAACAGGTGTTGTTTTGGGAGGCGGCACATTCATTAAAGGAAAATTTTGCAAGGTTACTGCATTTGAAAGTGATAAAAATTCATTTATAGGCTGGTATATTAATGGAAAGCTTGTTTCATCGGAGTTGGAATATAGATTTTTGGTTGAAAATGATGTGACAATTGTTGGATGTTTTGAAGAAAAAAAGCCGCTTCAAAAGTCGAGTCTATTTCAATTAGTGATAAGAAAGTCAAATACAAAGAATTAATTCTGCTTGTTCCACAAATAAAAGCAGATGATGATATTACGTATTCAGTTAAATATATCTCTTCAAACCCGAAAGTTGCGACGGTTGACAAGAACGGCAAGGTCTATGCTGCAAAGAAAGGCAGTGCAACAATCACCTGCACCGTAACCGATTCCAACGGCAACACTGTTTCCGACACATGCAAGGTAACGGTCAAATACTCCTTCGGTCAATGGCTGATCAAAATCCTCCTCTTCGGCTGGATTTGGTATTAATCGTCGCAAGACAAACAACTAAATGAAAATGACCGCTCTCATTTGAGGGCGGTCGATATATATATATAATGTATAACTTTATATAATGTATAACGCTTTTTATAATGTATAGCGTTTTTTAAAAGTGAGTGTAATTATCCGTCAATTCTGTGTCCGCTGAGCTTGATGTTGCCGATAAAGGGGAGTTTTGCCGTGCCTACGACGCTGTCTCCGTCAAAGGTTGCGGTGACCGGGATTTTTTTGCCCTTAAACATGTCGCTTTCGGCAACGGCACGCAGGGTATTTCCCTCTTCAACAACATCTGTGACTCTGAATGCGGGGACATTTTCGCCGACTATTTCAAGTTTGAAGTCATATTGACCGTTTTTATCGCTTATTGTAACTCTGCCCGTGCCCCGGAAAAGCATTGTATTAATTGAAGCTTCCCATTTTCCGATTCCTATCATATCTTTGCTCCGTTCGTTTTTTCTTTAGCGTATCACATTTCTTAAGAGCTGTCAACCAAGACAATATTTTTATGGAAAAATCGCTTCAAAATTCGTCTGAATGTAATTTACAAAAGAAGAATATGGCAAAAGTTTATATTATCAATAAATATTTCAACAAATACACCAATTATAGCATTCGTTTGCCTTGACTTTACTGAAATAATATATTAGAATATAATAGTGTATATTAGGGGTAAAATCGAAATATTGTGTAAAATCCTTGCTTTCGTGTAGGAGGTAATTCGTTTTGAAAAAAATTGATTTTAGAAGCGCATTTATTAAAAGCACGTTGATGATGCTGTATGATATTTTTGCAGTAAACTTTGCTTACATATTTGTTATGCTGCTTGGCGGCGGTCAGCAGAATATGAGTGCTATCTGGCAAAGAGCTTTGCCGGTTACCGTGATTTTTATTGTGCTTTATCATGCATTTAAGATTTACTCCAGCATGTGGGAATATGCAGGAATTCGTGAGGTTTGGAACGTTGCCATGGCAACCGTAATCGGCGGAATCTCGGGAATTGCGGTTGATTTAATACTTTCAAGCATCGGAGGAGCGGCTTCCGAACTTAAAAACGGCTGCTTTGATGCGTATTTCTATGTTTTCGGCACTCTCGTTGCGATAGTTCTTGTGGCAGGAATGAGGGTAATTTACCGCCTTGTCAGAAGATATTACCGTGAGAGAAGTCTCAAAAATGAAGAGAAGCTCGACCGTGTAATGATAGTCGGTGCAGGCGATATGGGTATGATTATTATCAACGAGCTTGAGGTTAATAATTATGCAAGAGGCAAACCGATTATAGCGGTTGACGATAATCCGCTCAAGGTTGGCAAGAGAATCAGAGGAATTCCCGTTAAGGGAACTTGCGATCAGATTCCCGAGCTTGCAAAAAAATATAATATTAACACAATAATTCTTTGCCTTCCATCGGTCGGCAGTGAGAGACAGACCGAGATTCTCCGCATTGCGGTTAAGACCGGCTGTAAGCTGAAAACCTCGCCGAGCCTTCTTGAAATGACGGATACGTCACAGAGCGGCAGAATCAGAGATGTTAATATCACCGATCTTCTCTCACGCCCCGAGGTTGAGCTGAACAGAGATGTTTGCAGCTATCTTAAGGATCAGGTTGTCCTTGTAACGGGCGGCGGCGGATCTATCGGCAGCGAGCTTTGCCGTCAGGTTTCTAAGTATCATCCGAAGAAAATTGTCGTCTTTGATATTTATGAAAACAGCGCATATTTGCTAAAGCAGCAGCTTGACGCTTATCATAAAGGAAATCCCGAAATTGATATCAGAATAGGTTCTGTCAGAGATCAGACAAGACTCCGAGAGATTTTTGATGAATTCCATCCGTCAATCGTATTTCATGCGGCGGCTCATAAACACGTTCCGCTTATGGAGGATAGCCCGAAAGAAGCAGTTAAAAATAACGTTTTCGGAACATTTAATGTTGCAAGCATTGCCGTTGAATATAACGTAAAACGTTTTGTAAATATCTCGTCGGACAAGGCTGTTAATCCGGCCAATGTCATGGGTGCGACCAAGAGAATCACAGAAATGATTGTGCAGTATTTTGAACGTAAATGCAAAAACAGCACGATCTTTGCTGCCGTGCGTTTCGGAAACGTTCTCGGCTCAAGCGGAAGCGTAATTCCAATCTTCACCGAGCAGATTAAAAACGGCGGACCGGTTATGGTTACTCACCCTGAGATAACAAGATATTTTATGACGATTCCCGAGGCTGCACAGCTTGTTGTTCAGGCAGGCGGACTTGCAAAGGGCGGCGAGATTTTCGTCCTCGATATGGGCGAACCCGTCAAGATTGTTACCCTTGCGGAAAATCTTATTATGCTTTCGGGTTATAAGCCGTATACGGAGATTGAAATTAAATTTTCCGGTCTTCGCCCGGGTGAGAAACTTTATGAGGAACTTGTTCTCGACGAGGAAAGCAGCGAACGAAAGATGACGGCAAATAACAAGATTTTTGTAACAAAGCCGGTTGATATGGACGACGAACTCTTTGAAAAAGAACTTGAAAAGCTTAAAAAAGCCGACGTGAACGAGGTAAGAGGAATTATTAAAGAGATAGTTCCCAACTTTAAAGAAGCTGTAATTGACTGATTGAAATTTTTCATGAGAGAGTGAATTCGGTGTACAAATATATCAAAAGAATTATTGACCTATCGGTTGCACTTGTTTTGTTGGCGGTTTTGTCCCCGCTGATGGCTTTGTCGGCAATTCTTATTGCGGCAGGTCATGACGGACCGATACTTTTCAAGCAGAAAAGGCCGGGGAAAAACGGCAAGATTTTTACTGTATATAAGTTCAGAACCATGTCCACGAAGGTCTATGATGAAAGCGGCCGAGAGCTTAGCGATTTTGAAAGAATGACAAAGGTAGGCCGACTGCTCAGAAAAACAAGTGTGGACGAGCTTCCTCAACTTTTAAATATAATCAGGGGCGATATGAGTTTTATCGGTCCAAGACCGTTGCTTACAGAGTATCTCGAACTGTATTCTCCGGAACAGATGCGCCGACATGATGTTTTACCGGGTATTTCCGGTTGGGCACAGGTAAACGGACGCAATACCCTGACATGGGATGAAAAATTTGCATATGATATTTATTATGTGGATCACTACAGCTTCTTGATGGATATGAAAATTTTTATTAAAACCATTGAAAATGTTATTCGTCAGGACGGAATAAACAGCGGCAATGAAAACACCATGGAAAAGTTCAAAGGAAACAGGAAAACGGAAAGCGCTTAAAGCAATCGGCGAATAACCGAACCCGTGCATGATTACCAAAGGAAAGGATGCTTCGCAATGAAAAAAATTCTTTATGTTGCAACTGTTGCGGAGCATTTTTACTATTTCCACTTGCCTTGCTTCAAAATGTTTAAGGAAAAAGGGTGGCAGGTTGATGTTGCATGTCATGGAGACAGAGAATTGCCGTACTGTGACAATAAATTTGAAATTCCCATCAAACGTTCTCCTGCCGACAAGGAAAATATTCAAGCGTATAGAGAGCTGAAAGCGATAATAAAAAAAGGAAACTATGATATTGTGCATTGCCATACGCCGATGGGAGGAATCCTTGCAAGACTTGCGGCGAAAGATGAACGGAAAAAAGGAACAAAGGTGATTTATACCGCTCACGGCTTCCATTTTTTTAAAGGAGCACCTTTACTTAATAAGGTCATTTTTTATCCCATTGAGTGGGTTATGTCAACAATGACCGATTGTTTGATAACTATAAACAGTGAGGATTTTTCCGTTGCAAAAAAACATCTTAAGGCTAAAAAGATTGTTAAGGTAAACGGTGTCGGATATAACAGCGACCTTTTTTATAAAATTTCAGAAGAAGAAAAAATCAGACTTCGTAAAGAAAAGGGATACCCGGAGGATGCGATAATTCTGATTTATGTGGCAGAAATGAACGCTAACAAAAATCAGGGTATGCTTGTTCGCATGATGAAAAGACTTACGAAAGAAAACAAGAATATCAGACTTCTTATTGTCGGTGCGGATAATTACGAGGGTAAATATATAAGGCTTGCCGAAGAGCTTGGCGTTTCCGCTTATATAGATTTTCTCGGACACAGGAACGATGCCTGCGACCTTGTTCATTTAAGTGACATTGCAGTCGGTTCAAGTCTCAGGGAGGGCTTGCCGGTCAACGTTATGGAGGCTATGGCTTGCGGTTTGCCGGTTGTTCTTTCGGATAACAGAGGTCACCGTGAGCTGTGCAGAAACGGCAGTAACGGTTATATCGTTGCACCCGGTGATGACGAAACAATGGCAAAAAGAGTTGCCGAATTGATTAACGATAAAGCTTTATACAACAAATTTTCCAAGAATTCACTAGAGCTTATCAAACCGTATTCAAAAGAAGAAGTATTGCAGGAGCTTGAAGCTGTTTATAACGAATATATATAAGATGACATGGTGTAAGGCTCGGCATGTGCCCTGCTTGACGTTATAAGTTTTCTTGGGAGAAAGGAACGGAATGATAAGTTTTAACTTCGATTTCTATGAAATAGTAGTATGGGTTGCCACGATTGTTATGTGCTTGGTTGCAGTGGCGGCTCGTTCTGTTCCGCTCAAAGCTCAAGGCGGGCTCGGCCAACCTTTGCCGAATCCTATTGCAGTTATACTTCCGTTAGCCTTTTTTGTGCCGTTTGCCGGTCTGAGAAAAACAATCGGAGATACATTCTTTTATATGTATTCTTTCGAGAATTTGCCGGATGAAGGTAACGAAGTAAACTTTAAGTTGATAATCGACGGAAATATGTTTTCCTTTATTCAAAATTTTTTGAGAAACAGAACAGACGATCCGCAGGTTTTGATTTTTGTTTGCACCGCACTTGCATTGATTCCTGTGCTGATCATTTTATATTTGTATTCGTCACCGTTTGAAATGTCAATTTTTCTGTTTGTCGCATACGGATACCTGGGCGGAATGATGGACGGAATGAGGCAGTATATGGCGGCCGCCATAGCGTTGTTGGGAACAAGATTTTTGTTTTCTATGAAACGAGGCTCTTTCTTTAAGTATGCCGTTTTTGTGCTGGTGGCTTATTGTATGCACAGCAGCGCACTTATACTCTTATTAATTTATTTCGTTGTTCGCCGAAAGCCATGGACGATAGGCTTTTATGTAATTTTGCTTGGAAGTATCATTGTAACGGTTTGCTTTGACGCAATTCTTCCGTCGTTCCTTGGTGCACTTGAAGAAACAAGCTATTCAAACTATGCCCAAAACGGCTGGTTTACCAACGGAACCGAGGGTGGCAGCAGCCTGTTCAGAGCTGTGCTGACCGCCGCACCGATTGTGGTTGCATATTTGAATCGTGAAAGAATGAATCGGCTTGGGCATATAGGCGATATTCTTATAAATATTTCTTTCCTGAGCATGGCAATATACATTATTGCAAGCTATAACTGGATTTTTGCGAGAATCGCAATATACTTACAGGCTTATTTCATTATTTTTACAGGCTGGGTCATAACATATGCGGTAAAACCAAAGGACCGAGCAATATATACGACCGGAACAGTCATGGCCTTTTTCCTATATTCCCGATTTATATCATATCAGATTTACATGTACCAATCGGACTATTTCCTCCCGGGAAGAAGGCTTTTCAGATGAGGTATTTTAAATGAAATATTTTTTGTTCAATCATACAGGCAGCAAAAATCACGGCTGCGAAGCTCTTGTAAGGGGCACTGTAAATATAATTGAGAACAGTGACGAAAAGGCAAAATTTGTTCTTTCAACACTTGACCCCGAGGCGGACAGTGTAATAAATGACGTCGAGACGAAAAGGGCGGAAACGAGAGATCTGACGTTGCCCGAGAGAATAATTGCGTCGCTGGATTTGAAAATTAACAAGTCCGAGGAGTATGCCTTGGAAAAAATGTATTCGCCAATAGTTTCCGATGCTTCGGATTGTGATGTTTGTCTCTCGATTGGCGGGGATACATATTGCTACGGTGATAACCACGGAGTGCAGGCCCTCACAAGAGAACTTAAAAAGTGCGGCAAAAAAACTGTTCTTTGGGGAGCCTCAATCGGCGAGGAGGATATTACCGAAGAGAAGCTTGAAAGCTTGAGAGATTTTGATGCAATTTTTGCAAGAGAACCGATCACATATGAGCTTCTTAAGGAAAAACAGGCAAATGAAAATGTGTATCTTTTCTCTGATCCGGCGTTTTGTATGGAGAGGGCAAAGATTGAGCCTATTGAGGGCTTTGCCAAGGGAAATACGCTTGGATTTAATATAAGCCCTCTTGTTGCAAAGAAGAATCCGAGAGCGAAAGAAATTGCCGAAGAATTTATAGAGTTTATTTTTGAAAACACAACATTGAAAGTGCTGATTATTCCACATGTCGTTGAAAGTAATAACAATGATTATGATTTCATGAAACCTATTTATGATAAATTTGCCGAGACCGGAAGAATAGAAATTCTGCCGCCGACACTGGGAGCAAGAGAGTATAAAGGATACATTGCACACACAAGATTTTTTGTCGGAGCAAGAACGCATGCAACCATTGCCGCATATTCAAGCGGAGTGCCGACGATTGCTCTCGGTTATAGTGTTAAGTCAAGAGGTATCGCAAAAGATATTTTCGGCGAAGAAAAGTTTGTCCTTGATTTTAATTCAATGAGTGATGCAGAAAGCTTGGAAAAAGAGTTTTTGAAATTGGTTGAAAATGAAAGCGAAATTAAAGGAGAGCTGATGAGAAGCATACCTTTGCGAATGAGAAGTGCGATGGAAGCAGGGAAAATGCTGAAAAAAATCTGACAGGAGTGGCAGCATGAAAAAGCAGATACTTTTTGTTATACCCTCAATGCGAAGCGGTGGGGCGGAAAAAAGTCTTTTAACCGTGCTTACACTTTTTGACTACAAAAAATATGATGTTGATCTGCTTTGCTTTCGTCATGACGGATTGTTTTTTGATAAAATTCCGAAAGAAGTCAATGTCATAGGCGGAAACGAAGATTATGAAATGTTTGACGGCAATGCCGTGCAGGCAGTAAAATATTTTTTAAAAAAAGGGAAGCTTTTTTCTGCTGCGGACAGGTGGAAATATTCAAGGGCTTCATCTGCAAAAGATTTGCATGAGGCAGAAGAAAGTCAGTGGAAATATTTAAAAAAACAGCTTCCAAAATTAACAAAAAAATATGACTGCGCAATAGGATATCTTGAGGGGAACGCAAACCGCTTTATTACCGAAGAGGTGCAGGCCGAAAGGAAGATATGCTATATTCACAATGATATCGAAAAGCTCGGCATTGATAAAATAAGCTACGAAAAAACTTTTGCCGTTGCCGATAAAATTGTAACGGTTTCGGAACAATGCAAACAAAGTCTTTTGAATAATTTTCCGAAGTTTTCGAAAAAAATCTGTGTAATAGAGAATATAATCAGCCGTGAAATTATTTTAAAGGAAAGCAAAGAAATAAACGCATTCCCGGATAAAAAAGATGAGATAATTATTTGCACGGTCGGAAGATTTTTTGAGCAGAAAAACATTCCCCTTGCGATAGATTCCTGCGCCGAGCTTGTGAGCAGAGGGGAGAAAATCAAATGGTATCATATCGGAGACGGCCCTCTGAAAAGCGAAATTGAAAAGAGAATTTCCGAAAACAATTTGGAAGACATCTTTATTCTGCTCGGAGAAAGGGCGGAACCGTATCCGTATATGGGTCAGTGCGACATCTATGTTCAGCCGTCCCTATATGAGGGGAAATCCATAGCCATCGATGAAGCAAAATGTCTTTGCCGTCCGATAGTTGTTACGAATTTTTCGACGGTTAAAGATCAGATAACAGACGGGGTCAACGGATTGATTTGTCAGATGACCAAGAGTGACATGTCAGATAAAATTGAAACCCTTATAAAAAATGAAGCGGAAAGAAAAAGGCTCAGTGAAAATCTTTTCAATGAAAAAACAGGCAACGAAGAAGAGCTTGAAAAAATATACAGCATAATCAACGGGTGAGGCAACGTAAATGACAGTAATCGTAATTTTTCTTTTAATAATAATTGCAATACTCGGCTACGATCTGTGGGAGGATTTTTTAACGTGGCTCGGTCGAATAAAGATTGGCCGGCTCACGGATTCCGAATGGCACGATAAGACCCGAAAGATTTTGCTGAAATGGATGTCAAAAGGAACTCCGGAGGTTCTGATAAACGACAATAAAAAAGTTAATATTTTAAAGAAAATAAATGACTACGGAAAAATTACATCTGTAACATACTGGCAGGATGCTTCGCTGCTCAAGGCTGCAAACAGCATGAACGAAAATCTTGAATCAGAGGTAAAAAATCTTGCAGAAAGATTTATTCCGAGTGCCGACGGAGAATGGAAATTTCTTCCGAAGAGAATTGACAGCGCAATGTTTTGTTATGAGCTGCTGTCGAGCAAATATATTGATCCTGAAAAAATAAAGCCGGCTATGGGCAATTCCGCTTATATGCTGAAAGTAGCCGCAGAAAAGAACGGTTCAATTCCGTATAATGAGACCTTTCCTAAATATCGTCTTGTTGACACGGTTGGCATGATATGTCCTTTTTTGATAAAATATGCTCTTGTATATAATGAGAAAGAATATATTGACATTGCAATGAAGCAGATCAGGGAATACTGCAAAAACGGAATTGATGAAAAAACGAAGCTTCCGTTTCACGGATTCTGTGATGAAACCTTTGAGCCGCTCGGTGTTTGCGGTTGGGGCAGAGGCTGCGCTTGGTGGGCAATCGGATTGGTCGACAGTCTCAGAGCGTTGCTTGGTGCCGAGGGCTTTAACCGAGAAAAAGCAGAGCTTTTAAAGCTATCAATAGAGTTTTTGGATACAATGAAAAAATATATTCATGATGACGGAACGGTTGATCGCATTGTTGTCAGTTTTTCTATACAGGACAGTTCGGCATGTGCAATGCTTGCGTATTGCTATGCATATATGGCTAATCTTTTAAAAAATGAAGAATACAAAAACCTTGCCGAAAAAATGAGGCAGAAATTGAAGCTTGTGACCAGAAGAAACGGCATCGTTGATTTTTCGCAGGGTGATACTCACGGAATCGGATTCTATTCCGAAAAGCTTTGTATTGTTCCCGCTGCACAAGGATTCACTATTGCGGCGGACGAACTTTTGAATAATTTATAAAATTTAATTGACGCTAATCGAATTAATTTTGCGAAAAGGAGGGCTTGGTATGATTGATTTGCACTGTCACATTCTTCCGGGGATGGATGACGGCTCAAAAAATATGGATGTATCCGTTCAGATGTGCCGAATTGCAAGGCAGAACGGAATAAAACACATAGTTTGCACTCCGCATATTACTACCGTCGGAGACATAGATAATTTCGTGAAAATAAGAAACGGCAAGCTCCGTGATTTGCAAGGTATAATAAACAACCTTGGCCTTGGCATAACGCTTTACCCGGGTGCGGAGGTGTATGTTGATGACGATATTTTCTTTTCGACGGATCTTAAGAGGCTTGCTGTTAACGGCAGCAGATACATTCTTGTTGAGTTTGCGTTCAGAAATGTTTCAATGAAAAGAATCGTAAACTATCTTAATGCAATAATAGATATGGGGCTCATTCCGATTGTGGCACACCCGGAGCGATATGAATATTTTCAGTTTGACTATGATGAGGTCAACACCCTGATACGCAATGGGGTTCTGTTTCAAATAAATGCCTCCAGTCTTGCGAGTCTTGACGGCCCGCAGGAATTTGAGCTTGCATATGCCATGGCCTATACAGGAGCAGCATCTTTCATTGCGACCGATGCACATTCATCTCACTACAGAATGAACGACCTCATGAATATGATGAATTTCTTCCCGCCCGATATAAGCCAGTTTAATATGCAAATGATGGTTCATGATGCGGCCAAATGTGTGCTTACGGATAAGGAGATTCCCCTTGTCAATCGTGGTGAAATATACAAAAGAGGCTTTTAAGGTTGACTATTTGCGAAAGATAAACTATAATTAAACAATGGAGATGATTTGAAAATGCAGGAATTGGACGTCGGCAAGAATATATACTACAATGAGTCCGGCCCGTCGCTCGATATGGGTAGACTGGCTAAGAATCTTATATCAAAGCTTTGGATTATGCTGCTTGTCGGTGCGATTTTTTCCGGTGCGGCTTTTGCGATTGCGAAAGCAACATATGTCGAAACGTACAAGGCGTCCATGACACTGGGATTTATGTCGACACAGTATGTTATAGTTAAGGACTATTCAAACAGTAAGGAATCAACTCCGCAGTATAAGAAGGAAACAAAGTTTTCTTCAGGAAATCAGATTTCTTATTATCAATATCTTATAAAAGGCAGTGAAATGCTTTCTACAATCCAGCAGACACTTGCGGCCGATGAGGTCGGCAAGGAGTATTCAACATCGTTTATTGAAAACAGTCTTTCGATTGAGGACACCGGTATCGGGGGCTTTTTCCAGATAAGTGTTACCAGCACAGATCAGGGCTATTGCGAAAGAGCATTGAAGGTTGTTCTTGAAAAATTCCCGGAATATGTTCAGGGATATGACAACACAATTTCTATTAAGCTTATTAAAAACCCGACGGCTCCCGTTGTTGCCAATTCTGATGATGCGACGACAAAGGCGCTTTACGGCTTTATTGTAGGTGCCGTAATAGTTGCGTTTATTGTATTTATTATAACAATTACAACGAACACAGTTCTCACGCTTGACAATATGAGGCGAGAAATTAACGTTACCGTTCTCGGTTCTGTTCCGCTGCTTGAGAAAAGGTCGGGACTTTTCAACCAGAAGAAGAAATCCCCACAGGGATCATTGCTGATTACCGACACCTCAAAGGTCAGCTTTGCTTTTGTTGAAAGCTTTAAGGCAATCAGAACAAAAATTGAAAATGTTAAAGCCGAAAAGGGCTACAAAGCTTTTGTTGTTACAAGTACCTATGAGGATGAAGGAAAAACAACCGTTGCGGTTAATATTGCATGCTCGCTCGCTCAAAAGGGTAAATCTGTTCTTCTCATTGACAGTGACCTCAGAAAACCGGCAGTTCTTCACGCCGTCGGTGTTAAGAGCGACACCAGATATGGTCTCATCCCGATAATTAAAGGAACGTCAACGTATGTTGATTCTATTAAGTTTATTAAATCCCTCGGAATTTTCGTTTTACCTACCGGCGGTATATCGCTGAAATCAACGGAGGTTCTTGATACGGACAAGGTTAAGGCGGTTATAGAACAAGCTCGTAATGAATTTGACTATATTATCATAGACTCTCCGCCGGCTCACGTCGTATCGGACAGCCTTGTTATAGCACCGCTTGCAGATGGTATTATTTATAATATTCGTCGTGATTATGCAAAGGTATCGGAGATTAACCGTACGCTTGATGAAATAAGAAGTGCCGACATTGAGATTATCGGCGCAGTATTTACAATGAGTGCCGGTGAAGAAAACAGCAGGTATTATCGCCGCAAGGGTTATATGCGCTATGGCGGATACTATGGCAGGTACGGCAGATACGGACGCAAAAAGAAGCAAAGCTCGGGCGGATATGGCTATGGCTACGGTTACGGTAACGGTTACGGCTACGGCGGATATGGTTATGGCGGCTACGGCTATGGTAACGGTTACGGCTACGGTTATGGCAACGGCTACGGTTATGGTAACGGTTACGGCTACGGCGGTTACGGTTATGGATCACCGCCTCAAAAGCAGGAAACGGATAAGAGCAATAAGATTGACAATGAATAATTTTCTGAAAAGAAGTGTATCAGATGGACAAAAGAATTTATCTATCCCCTCCGTGCATGAACGGAACGGAGATTGAATTTATCAACGAGGCATTTCAGACAAATTGGATTTCCCCATTCGGCCCGAACTTGACGGGATTTGAAAAGGAAATGTGTGAGTACGTCGGCTCAAAGTACAGCGTTGCGCTTTCTTCGGGAACCGGCGCAATACACATGGGCTTAAAATATCTCGGTGTCGGCCCGGGAGATATTGTATTTTGCTCGGATTTTACATTTTCGGGAAGCTGCAATCCGGTTGCTTATCTCGGGGCGGATCTGGTATTTATTGATTCCGATTATGAGAGCTTCAATATGGATCCGAATGCATTGAAAGCTGCATTTGAAAAGTATGAGGCTTTGGGCAGGCTTCCGAAAGCGGTTATCGTTGTTGACCTTTACGGCAACAGTGCAAATTATGATAAAATTCTTCCTCTTTGTGAAAAATATAATGTTCCCGTTTTGGAGGATGCCGCCGAAGCTCTCGGAACTACATATAAAGGAAAAAAATGCGGAACGTTTGGCAAGGTGAGCGCACTCTCATTTAACGGCAACAAGATTGTAACTACCTCGGGCGGCGGTATGGCTCTTTCCGATGACCCGGAGGCGATTGAAAAAATACACTTTTGGTCGAATCAATCCAAGGAAAACGTTAACTATTATCTTCATAATGAGATTGGTTATAACTATAGAATGTCCAACATTTGTGCCGGTATCGGCAGAGGACAGCTGAAAAACATGGACGAAAGAATTGCTGCAAGAGTTCGCAATTATGAGTTCTATAAAAAGGCGTTTGCCGACCTTCCGGTGAAAATGGCACCGGTGCTTGAAGGCTGTCAACCGAACTTTTGGCTGAGCGTTATAACAGTAAACGAAGAAAGCGGCGTTACCCCGAACGATATAATTAAGGCTCTTGAGGATAACAATATTGAATCAAGACGAGCATGGAATCCGATGCACAATCAGCCGATTTTTTCCGAGAAGGATTTCATCAGCTGCAAGGAAGGCGAAAGTGTTGGCAATGATATTTTCCGCCGAGGAATTTGTATGCCTTCGGGAACGGCGATGACGGAGGAAGACCTTGAGAGAGTCGCTTCCGTTTTCAGAAGCGTTTTTGAAAATAAAAAATAATAACCCGGACAGGCTATCGGTTTAAATAGCCTGTCTTATTTAGGTTTTAATACAGTTTGTCACAGAGGTGATATTTTGGCAGTAAAAAAAGATCATATAAGGAATTTTTCTATAATAGCTCACATTGACCATGGTAAATCAACGCTTGCCGACCGCTTGCTTGAATTGACGCAGTCTGTTGCAATTCGTGATATGACAGAGCAGCTTCTTGATGATATGGATCTCGAAAGAGAAAGAGGAATTACCATCAAGGCGCATGCCGTTAAGCTCAATTACACGGCGAAGGACGGCGAGGAATATGAACTTAACTTAATTGACACTCCGGGTCACGTTGACTTTAACTATGAGGTTTCACGTTCATTGGCTGCGTGCGAGGGAGCATTGCTGATTGTTGACGCATCGCAGGGTGTTGAGGCTCAGACGCTCGCCAATACCTATCTTGCGCTGGATCATGACCTTGAAATTGTTCCTATTATAAATAAAATTGATTTGCCTGCCGCAGACCCCGACCGTGTTGCGGAGGAGGTTGAAGAGGTTATCGGTCTTGATTGCTCCGATGCTCCGAGAGTTTCCGCAAAGACGGGCGAAAATGTTGAAGCTGTACTTGAAAAGATTGTTTCAGATATTCCCGCTCCGCTGGATTCCGATGATAGTAAACCGCTTAGAGCACTTGTTTTTGACTCGGTTTATGATAACTATAAGGGCGTTATTGTTTATGTCCGTGTTGTTGACGGAAAAATTAAAGCCGGAGATACAATGCGAATGATGGCGACCGGTGCGGAATTTACCGTTGTTGAAGTCGGCTACATGAGAGCGACGTCGATGGAGCCTGCTGCCGAGCTTACTTCGGGTGAAGTTGGATATATAACCGCCTCAATTAAAACCGTAGGCGATGCAAGAGTCGGCGATACCGTTACAACAGCGGAATATCCGGCCGAGGAAGCTTTGCCCGGCTACAGAAAGGTCAATCCTATGGTTTTCTGCGGCGTTTATCCTGCCGACGGAGCCGACTACGAAGCTCTGCGTGATGCTTTGAGCAAGCTTCAGCTTAACGACGCTTCGCTTTCTTTTGAGCCTGAGACCTCGGGGGCATTGGGTTTCGGTTTCCGCTGCGGATTTCTCGGATTGCTTCATCTGGAAATAATTCAGGAGCGACTGGAGCGAGAATATGACCTGGACCTTGTAACTACGGTTCCAAGCGTTGTTTACAAAATTCATTTGACCGACGGCTCGGTTATTGAAATTGATAACCCGACGAAATATCCCGACCCTGCGTTTATCGACTATTGTGAAGAGCCGATAACAAATGCAAATATATATGTCCCGAATGAGTATGTCGGTGCAATTATGGATCTTTGCCAGGAACGGCGCGGAATTTTCAAAAATATGACCTATGTTACTCCGGATCGTGTTGACATCGCCTATGACCTGCCGTTGAATGAAATTATTTATGATTTCTTTGACGTTCTTAAGTCGAGAACCAAGGGCTATGCATCGTTTGACTATGAGATTGAGGGCTATGCCCGTTCAAATTTGGTCAAGCTTGATGTGCTCCTTAACGGCGACATGATTGATGCACTTTCGTTTATTATTCATACCGACAAAGCATACGGCAGAGCAAGAAAAATTGCGGAAAAGCTCAAGGACAACATTCCGAGACAGATGTTTGAAATTCCCGTTCAGATTGCTGTCGGCGGCAAGGTTATTGCCCGTGAGACTATTAAAGCGATGCGCAAGGATGTTCTTGCAAAGTGCTACGGCGGCGACATAACGAGAAAGAAGAAGCTGCTTGAAAAGCAAAAAGAGGGCAAAAAGCGTATGAGACAGTTCGGTACGGTTGAGGTTCCTCAGGAAGCTTTTATGTCAATTTTGAAACTTGACGAATAATATTAAAATAACTATTGCAAGTTGTATATAATTTGTGCTATAATGTAAAAGCAAATTTGTATAAATCAGTAAGGAGGTAAAGCATGGCTGCTGAAACTAAAGAAGTTCAGACCTCTCAGGCAGAGCCGGAGGAGCAGAAGGTTGCCAAGCGTAAGCTGCCCAAGGGCAGACGTTACGTCGGAAGTAAAGAAACTTTCACCTATGTTCTTTTCGATATCGCTCAGAGCTTCAATCTGGATCAGAACAAGGCGTATTACCTGACCGACGTCCTCGTCATCTCCTATTGGTGGCAGGCGATCATCAGTGTCGTTGTCAGTATCTGGGACATTATCAACGATTTGTTTTTGGCGTCTATTGTTGACCGTACGAACACGAGATTCGGTAAATTCAAACCGTATCTTATTATCTATGCTCTCCCGGGAACAATCATGGCAATGATTTTCTGGGGTATGCCCATTATGTTCCCTGAAACCTCGGGTACATATGTGCCGAAAATCATAACGTATTTTGTGCTGCAAATGCTGCAAAACCTGGCAACCTCGCTTTATGAGATTTCAAAGACAGGTATTATTGCAACAATCACACCCGATGTTTTCGACAGAACCCGTCTTATTAACCAGGCAAACCTGTTCTCAAGCCTTGTTGAGAACATTCCGAACCAGGTATGTACGGTTCTTATTGACCTTGTTAACCACAACAAGCTTAAGATCAAGATGACCTCATTGTTTGTTTACATGGGTGTCGGTACTGCTCTCTGCGCAGGCATTTTAGCTCTGTTCTTCTCCTTTAAGGTTAGAGAAAGAGTTCTTCAGTCGGTTGAAAAACCGTCCTTCAAGGGTGCGGTCGGTTCGCTGTTTAAGTCTCGTCCGCTTATGCTTTTGACAATTTCAGAGTTCCTTGGACAGTTTGCTGTCGGAACGAATATCTCGCTGTATTATATCAGCGTTTTGAATGCCGGATCAGCGAAGTTGATTGTCGGTATTCCCGGTATGTTTGTTACATATGCCTCCTATGCTTATGTTGACAAGCTTCGTGAAAAGTTCTCAACGAGAACTTTGTGGGCAGTCGGTTCTCACTGGGGCGACTTCCTCTATCTCGGTGTTTATCTGTTCGGCAGCATAAATAAGAACTATAAGAAGACCGTTCCGATGATTGCCGCATTTATGATCAGAGAAACTCTTTGGAACTTTGTTTACGCAATGCGTAAGGTTGTTCCCGAGGAAATCCGAAATGAGGCTATTGACTACGGTGAATGGCAGAACGGCTACCGCACCGAAGCTATGGCAGGTGTTGTTAAGGGCCTTGCCAGAAAACTTGTTGCAACCTTTACCAATGGATTCAACTCAGCTCTTCTCGGTATCATCGGCTACAAGCAGGGTCTTAAGCCGAAGCAGCAGAGCGACAGAACAGAAAGACTTTTGTTTACAATGACTACACTTCTCCCGGCAGCAACGGGACTTATCGGAATTATTCCGAAGCTCTTCTACAACATTGATTCTGAAACAAGAGAAAGAATGTACAAGGAGCTTGCAATCCGTCGTGCAGAGACAGCTAAGGAGCTTAACAAGGCTCACGAGCTTGAAATGGCGGAAACATCTGCTGAACAGAAATAATTTATCAAATCAACGGACTGCTCGAAAGAACAGTCCGTTTTTTTCGGAGAAGCTATGGATAATATAGGGTTATATCTTCATATTCCTTTTTGCAAAACCAAATGTCCTTATTGTGATTTTTATTCCATGCGAGGCGACGTATCCGACAAAGATATGTACACGATTTCGCTTGTCGAAAGTATGGAAAATTGGTCGGACAAGCTCGGAAGAAAAGCCGATACGCTTTATCTCGGCGGTGGCACTCCGTCAATTCTCGGCGGAGAAAACATTGCAATGCTTACCCGGCGTGCAAAAAATCTTTTCGGTGTTGACGGAGAAATAACGGTCGAATGCAATCCCTCGGCGGTTGAGGAAGATTTTTTTGAAGCAGTCGCCGATGCCGGAGTGAACAGAATCTCTCTCGGTGTCCAATCAGTAATTGAAAGGGAAAGAAAGAAGCTCGGCAGATTTTCCGACAGAGAGATTATCGAAAAAAGAATCGAACAATGCAAGACGGCAGGAATAAAAAATATTTCGCTTGACGTCATGCTCGGAGTGCAGGAGCAGACAATGAAAAGCTTCGATGAAACGCTTAATTTTTGCATTGCTTCGGGAGCGACACACATCAGCGCATATATGCTGAAGATTGAGGAGGGAACTCCTTATTACAAGAAAAAGGATTCGCTTAATTTGCCGAATGACGATGAGGTTGCCGATATGTACCTTGCAATGAGCGAGAAGCTTCGTGCAAACGGATTTGAACATTATGAAATTTCAAATTTTGCACGTTCAGGGTTTGAAGGAAAACATAATTTGAAATATTGGAACTGCGAGGAATATCTCGGGCTCGGACCGTCTGCACATTCTTTTATTGACGGGAAAAGATTTTTTTATCCGAGGGACATCGAATATTTTAAGAACGGCGGCGAACCGATTCCCGACGGAAACGGCGGCGACGAGGAAGAATATATTATGCTCCGTTTGCGTTTGAAAGACGGAATTGTATTTGAAGATTTTGAAAAGAGATTCGAAAAAATTTTTCCTCGGGACATAATAAAAAAGACAGAAAGATTTATTGAAAACGGTTTAATGAAGTGCGACGATAAATCGATGGCATTGACCGAAAAAGGATTTCTCCTTTCAAATTTAATTATTGCGGAATTTATATAGGAGTGAGATAAATGCTTGATGAATTTATAAAAAGACTGCCGAAAAATATTGACGGTGCGCTGATAGTTTCGCCGGAAAACAGACGGTATTTTACGAGCTTCGATGCATCGGACGGATTCCTTTTCGCAACAAAAAACGGTTCGGTTTTTTTGACCGACAGTCGATATATTGAGGCTGCAAAAGATAAAATAAATTGCTGCGATGTTGAAGAACAAAAAGGAAAACTGACGGACTATGCTAAGCGTTTTAATTGCAAAACTCTTGCCGTTGAAGCGGACAGGCTAACCGTTACTCAGCTTAAAAACTTGAGAAAAGCTCTTCACGGAATAAAGCTTACAACAGTCGGAACGGACAAAATTATTGACTCGTTCCGAGCCGTAAAAAGTGATGAAGAAATTGAAAATATTTGCAAGGCTCAGCGTATTGCCGAAGCGGCATTCAAACATATTCTCGGTTTTATAAAAATCGGTGTAACGGAAAAAGAAATTGCACTTGAGCTGGATCATTATATGCTCAGTCACGGAGCGGAAGCCATTTCTTTTGAAACAATAGCGATCAGCGGAGCGAACACGTCAAAGCCTCACGGTGTTCCGACCGAGAAAAAAATAGAGGACGGCGATTTTGTAACAATGGACTACGGGGCTGTTGTCAACGGCTACCATTCCGACATGACAAGAACGGTTGCAGTCGGTCATGTCAGTGACGAGCAGAAAAAAATATATGATATTGTGCTAAAGGCTCAGCTTGCATCGCTTGAAATTTTAAGAAGCGGCCTTAAATGCTCTGACGGTGACAAAGCGGCGAGAGATGTCATAACCGAAGCCGGTTACGGTGAATTCTTTCGTCATTCGACCGGTCACGGCGTCGGAATCGAGATTCATGAGAAGCCTAATCTTTCGCCAAAGTCGGTTACCACGCTTCGCACGGGCAATATTGTAACGGTTGAACCGGGCATTTATATTCCCGGAAAATTCGGTGTCAGAATAGAGGATATGGCTCTTATTACCGAAAACGGCTGCCAAAACCTCACAAATGCAGCGAAAGAACTTGTGATTTTGTAAAAAAATAAGCATGCCATAATGCTTTTTAGCCGAAAAGACTTGAAAAACGCACGATAATAGTATAAAATAAGATAGAAAAACACAGATAGGCAACAATAAACCTATTCATAATTTAAGAAAACAAATCGGAGGAATAACACATGATTTCAGCAGGCGATTTCAGAAACGGTATGACATTTGAGGAGGACGGCAACGTACTTCAGGTTGTTGAATTCCAGCATGTTAAGCCGGGTAAGGGCGCAGCTTTCGTCAGAACAAAGACAAAGAATGTTCTCACAGGTTCTGTAGTTGAAAAGAGCTACAACCCGACAGCTAAATTCCCGACAGCATTTATCGAGAGAAAGGACATGGAGTACTCATACAATGACGGCGATCTTTATTACTTTATGGATCCGGAGTCATATGAGCTTATTCCTATCAACGCTTCCGATCTTTCCGATAACTTTAAGTTCGTTAAGGATGGCATGGTTTGCAAGATCCTTTCCTACAAGGGCAAGGTTTTCGGCGTTGAGCCGCCGACATTCGTTGAGCTTGAGATTGCAAAGACCGATCCGGGCTTTGCAGGCAATACAGCTACAAACGCTACAAAGCCGGCAACTCTTGAGACAGGCGCAGAGATCAAGGTTCCGCTCTTCATCAACGAGGGCGAGAAGGTTCAGATCGATACCCGTACAGGCGAGTATCTCGGCAGAGCATAAGCTATTTATTTACCCTAATTGAAAGGATGATTCACAATGATGACAGTAACCGAAAAAGCAGCATATCTCAAGGGACTTGTTGAGATGGCTCATTTTGACGCAGATACAGATGAAGTAAAGATCATCAAGGCAATGGTTGACGCTATTGACGAGATGGCTCTCACAATCGCTGATCTTGAGGACGAGGTTGCGGCTCTTACAGAGGTTGTTGATGAGATTGACGAGGATCTCGGCGACGTTGAAGAGTGCATCTATGATGACTATTGCGATGATGACGACTGCTGTTGTGACGATGATTGCTGCTGCGGCGACCATGACGACAGCGATTATTTTGAGGTTGAGTGCCCCGCTTGCGGCGAGACAATCTGCCTCGACGAGAGTGTTCTTGATGAAGAATCAATTCAGTGCCCCGCTTGCGGCGAGACTCTTGAGTTCGATTTTGATGATGAGGACGACGGCGACGACAAATAATCATTTTTGAAAAACGGGGGTGACCTTGGGCGAAATTTCGTTTCCTCGGTTGCCCCTTTTTCTTTGGAGAGATTTATGAAGCTTGAAGAAAAAACAGTTAAAAAGAACTATATTTATTACGGCAGAATTATTAATGTTCGCAATGATGATGCGGAGCTTCCGAACGGGAAGCCATGCCGGCGTGAAGTTGTTGAGCATCCGGGCGGAGTGTGCATTGCCGCATTGACGGAGAATAATGAGCTGCTTTTTGTCCGCCAGTTCCGATATCCTTATATGGAGGTCATTCCCGAGCTTCCGGCCGGCAAGCTTGAAAAGGGTGAGGACCCGTTTGAGACAGGCAAGCGTGAGCTTGAAGAGGAGGCCGGCTGTGTTGCCGACGAGTATTATGATCTTGGAAAGTTCTACCCCTCTCCGGGCTATTGTGGCGAAATCATTCATCTCTATGCCGCAAAGGGTCTTACCTATACTCATCAGCATCTTGACGTTGACGAATTCCTTAATGTTGAAAAAGTTCCGCTCGATAAGGCGGTTGAAATGGTAATGAGCAACGAAATAAAGGACGGAAAAAGCCAGGCGGCAGTTCTTAAGGTTAAACGGCTCAGGGATAAGGGGCTGTGGTGATGTCGAAGATAATTCTTGCCTCCGCTTCGCCAAGACGCAAAGAATTGATGGAGCTTGCAGGCTATGACTTTGAAGTGATTTGTGCCGATATAGTTGAGGTCGTTCCGGAGGAAGCAATGCCGCAGGAAGTTGTTATGTCGCTTGCTTTGCAAAAGGCGCAGGCGGTAGCGGCAGAACACAAGGAAGCGGTCGTTATCGGTTCAGATACGGTGGTTGCACTTGACGGAAAGATTCTCGGCAAGCCTCATTCCGAACAAGAGGCGTGTGAGATGCTCCGTTCGCTTTCGGGAAGGACTCACAAGGTTTTTACAGGAGTTGCGATCGTTTGCGGCGGCAAGGTGAAAAACTTTTTTGACGAAACCGATGTGGAATTCTATTCGCTCGGCGACAATGAAATTAAAAAATATGTTGCAACCGGAGAACCGACGGACAAGGCAGGAGCTTACGGAATTCAAGGCAAAGGCTCGGTGCTTGTCAAAAGAATCAATGGCGATTTCTTCAGCGTTATGGGATTGCCGATTGCTAAACTATATAGGGAGATGAGTGATTTTGTTTAAATATTTTCTGAACACCTTGGCCATAAGCGTCAGCGAGCTTGAGCCGGTGCAGAAGAATGACGGTGATGACAAACAAAAGGCGATTTGGATAATTGCACTTGTGGCTGTTATTATAATTTGCATTGTGGTAAGTCAAATAAAGTTTGATATTAGCGGAAAAATAAAAGCTAAGAAAGAAGAAAATGCAAAGAAAAAAGTCGAAAAGGAACGGAATGACGAACTTGAACGACTTCATGAAATAAAAAGAAAAAATCAAAGAAAATAAATATTTTTGACCGGATCCGTATACAGGATTCGGTCTTTTTTACGAAAGAGATGAGACTTCTAAAAGGGGTATTTCCTTAGCTGTTGACAAATTAAACAAAATAAGTCATAATGGAGGAAAGAAATTGTTAATTGAGGAGGGAACAAGGTGGCAAAGAAGATTTTATCCGTACTTTTAAGTGTTGTTCTTGTTGCACAGCTTTTTGTAATCGGTGCAACGGCGAGGAGCAGAAAATACATAATCACTAATCCGTATGAGGCAGTTGATTGGGATGAGTGGGGAAGCTATAAATTTCAGCCGCACTGCCATACAAACGCCAGCGACGGATATCTCACGGTTAAAGAATCTGTTCAGATGCACTATGACCTCAACTATGATATTGTTGCGCTGACGGATCACGGAACGATAAATAAGGGCTGGAATCAGAAGCCCGATCTTGTTCCGCTTGTCAGACTTGTTAAGTATGAGAGAACGCACATGGCTCCAATTATTCCTTTGACGGATGAGGAATATGATTCCTATCAGAGCGGCACTGCGGCTTCATCTGAGAGAACCCACAAAAACGGAATGCTGGATGTTCCTCAGGGTATAGAGCTTAACATGGCAACGCCCAAGGCGGACTGCCATTTGACCGGGTATTTCTCAAACTATGGTCAGGGCCTTGCCGGCGTTTACGGTGACTATGAAACTCCGAGCAAGGGAGTCAGAGAAGCCGGTGGAATATCGATGCTTTCGCATATCGGCGAGTATGTTTATACCGATAAGGACAGTGCTGACCATGTAGGCCAAAAGGTTGACGACTATTATGCAAACAAGTTCGCACGTCTTTTCCTTGATAATGCCGGTTCAAGTGTGGGCATGGGAATCAACAGTGCAACCGATGCTCACACCCGCTGCGATAGAATTCTTTATGACCAGATTCTTCAGAAGACAATTCCGAACGGCGTTGTTCCCTGGGGTTTTGCCTTCTCGGATTCGCATGATGTAAGATCGCTTAACGATGCTTATACAATGCTCATGATGAAGGACTTCGATATGGATAATGTTCGTTCAAGCATGGAGAACGGTTGGAGCTTTGCTGTTTCGCATTATTCAAACGGCGTTGAGCTTAACGGCATGGAGGAAATGCCCGGCTTTGATGAGGACAAGGTTTATGAGGAGAAGCTCTACCTTCAGGATAATACGCCGATGGTAACTCGAATCGACGTTGACCGGGAGAACGGAACAATAAAGATTGAAGGCACAAATTTTGACCGCATAACATGGGTTTCAAACGGTAACGTTATCAAGAGAGAGGAAAACATTACAAGCGGAAAGGCAACACTTGATCTTTACAGCGATGATTTGCTTGATGATCCGTATCTTTATGTAAGATTTTATATCACGGGAGAGAACGGCATTTGCTATGCTCAGCCGTTCACACTCAATGTTGAGGGTGAAGAATTCACGCCGGTTGAGGTTCCTGAGACACATGACGTTTCAACATTCCTGCGTGGACTTGCAACCGTAACGGATTGGCTTTTCTTCCGATTTAATCCGATTATTTGGCTGTTCAAGTACGTTGCACTCGGATACAATGTGTTCGACAGATTTTTCCACCCGTATTCAATAGAATGACAAAAAAATAAAACGGCAGTTCCGACATCTTGCATTCGGAACTGCCGTTTTTTTAAAGGGGAAGAAAAATGAGAAGGAAATTTTATTTGTGTTTATTATTTGACCGCATCAAAGCCCTGCTGAAGGTCAGCGATAATATCATCAATATGCTCTGTACCGATTGAAAGACGAACAGTGTTCGGCTTAATTCCGCAGGAGAGAAGCTCCTCTTCGGAGAGCTGTGAGTGGGTTGTTGATGCAGGATGAATAACGAGCGACTTAACGTCGGCAACGTTTGCAAGAAGGGAGAAGAGCTTGAGACTTTCGGTGAACTTCTTAGCGGTTTCGGCATCGCCCTTTATCTCAAATGTAAATATTGAAGCCGCACCTTTCTTAAAGTATTTATCATAAAGCTCTTTTTGCTTTCCCGTTGCAAGCGAGGGGTGATTAACTCTTTCAACCTGCGGATGATTTTTGAGGAAGTCAACAACCTTGAGCGCATTCTCGACATGGCGCTCAACTCTTAGTGAAAGTGTTTCGAGTCCCTGGAGAAGCAGGAAAGAGTTGAACGGAGAGATTGTTGCGCCTTGGTCTCTCATGAGTGTTGTACGAAGCTTGAGAATATAGGCAAGATTGCCGCAAGCCTCGGTGAAAACAACGCCGTGATATGACGGGTTTGGTTTTGAAAGTCCGGGGAATTTGTCATTCTGTGCCCAGTCAAATTTACCCGAGTCAATGACAACACCGCCCATTACCGTGCCATGTCCGCCAATGAACTTTGTTGCCGAATGAACAACAACATCTGCACCGTGCTCAATAGGACGGAGAAGATAGGGCGTTGCAAAGGTGCTGTCAACGATGAACGGAATACCGTGCTTATGAGCAATGTCGGCAATGGCCTCAAGGCCGATAACGTCCGAGTTCGGATTGCCAAGTGATTCGGCATAGAGAAGCTTGGTGTTCGGCTGAATTGCCTTTTCGAAATTCTCGGGGTCGGAAGGATCGACAAATGTGGTGTCAAGTCCCTGCTCCTTAAGGGTGTTTGCGAAAAGATTGTGTGTGCCGCCATAAAGGTTTGTTGAAGAAACAATGTGGTCGCCTGCGATTGCAATGTTCTGAATTGCATATGAGATTGCAGCCGAGCCGGAGGCTGTTGCAAGTGCTGCTGCGCCACCCTCGAGAGCTGCGATTCTTTTCTCAAAAACATCTGAGGTCGGGTTCATCAGTCTTGTATATATGTTACCGCTCTCGGTCAGGCCGAAACGGCCGGCCGCCTGTGCGGAGTCTTTGAAAACATATGAAGTTGTTGCATAGATCGGAACTGCTCTTGAATCTGTTGCCGGGTCGGGATTCTCCTGACCTACATGAAGCTGAAGTGTTTCAAATTTATAATCTGACATGGTAATTTTCCTTTCTTATCTAAAAATATTTTGTTAATTTTTTGCACAAAGGAAAAATTACATTCGTCCGAATCTGAAATTTTGTCTCAGCAGCTTTTCAAAAATATTGCTCATAAAATCACCTATTAAAAAACGGAAAGCCATTTTGACTTTCCGTTAGTTTTAACTGTTTTTACTATCGGAAGGCACGACAAAAGAAGTGTATTCGCAAATACACATCATAAAAAGCATCGAAGAAATGTTTCTCATTTTGCTTACCTCCCGTTGAATTATTTAGGTTGGGTGTATAATAACATATATTACCTACCTTGTCAATAGGTAAAACGAAAAAATTAAAAATTTTTTGCCGTAGAGTTAATCTCGGCAATGAATACTTGATTACAGTATATATTCAAGCTGTCTTTCTTTTGTTTTCATGCCCATTTTCTCGTAGAATTTTTCAGCCGAAGTGTTTCCTGCCCAAACGTTCAGAGTAACCTCATAGCATCCTTTTTTCCTTGCTTCGCACTTTACAAATTCAAACAAACTTTCTCCGATGTGCTGTCCTCTTGTATTTTTATCGACACAAAGATCATCAATAAAAAAAGACTTAAACGGTATCATATTATTTGAAAAAGGCTGTGATTTCAACTGGCAGAAAGCGTATCCTAAACACTTATCGTTTTCATCCACTGCGACATAAATCGGTTTTGCTTCGTCTTTTAGAATTTCTTCTAACTCTGCATCGGTATACTTTGTGGTTCCCGGAACAAAAATATCGGGACGGATTTCTGCATGAATTTGAAGCACCTGACTCAACAATTCTTTAATCTGAGGAATATCCTTCCTTTGAGCTGTTCTGATATTCATTATACTGTTGCTCCTATTATATAAAAATAAAACAATAATAAATCCGCCGCAATTCTTCTATAAGAACTACGGCGGATGTTTGGTGGAGACGAAGAGGATCGAACTCTCGACCTTACGGATGCGAACCGTACGCTCTCCCAGCTGAGCTACGCCCCCGGATATTAAGGCAATGCTAAGTGACTGAATGCATTACCGTTTGACACGAAAATTATATTCTTTCTTTTCGTTTTTGTCAAGAATTTGTTGCCAATTTCGGTTCAAAACGTAATGTTTACCCTTTCTTTTCCGCCAATTCATACAATTTTAAAAAATAGATGGAAAAATAATATCATAAATTATGCAAAAAACGCCATAAAAGCATTTGCATTTACGTCAATTCGTGATATAATGGTACGGACAATAATCGAGAAGTGTTTATCGGTTATTATCCATGATAAGAAAGGATTGTTTTTATGGCTGAAAAAGCAAAAAAAATGAAGCTTAATTATGGCAAGACCGCACTTATAGGTTTCGGTTTTATGGCGGTACAGATAGCTTGGATTATCTATAACGCATATGTTCCCATTATTTTAAAGGAAAACGATACGATTGCAAATCTTAGCTGGGCAAGCACCGCCGTAGGTATGATAATGGTTATCGACAATGTTTTCGGCGTTGTTTTCCAGCCGCTTTTCGGAAGATTTTCAGACAGAACCCACACTCGTTTCGGAAAGAGAACACCGTACCTGATGGTTGGTGTACCTCTTTGTGCTCTTTTGTTTATTTTTATTCCGAGAATTCAGCTCCTCGGAATACTTATGCTTGACATTATTGTTTTCAACTTTATAATGTCAACATGGCGTTCTCCTGTTGTTGCAATGATGCCGGACGCTACACCTTCGGAGCTTCGAGGAGAGGGTAACGCCGTTATCAATATCATGGGCGGCGTCGGAGTAGTTCTCGGTACCGTTTCGGGCAAGATTATAACGTTTATTACAAAAGCAACGGATGAACACGTAATAAGAAACTATGTTTTCCTTTTCGGATCAATCGTCATGGTTATCTGTCTTCTTGTTGTTGTTTTTCTTGTTCGTGAACCTGACAGCAGACTTTCAAAGGCCGAGGCGGCAACGCTTGCAAGAGAATTTGAAAAGAAAAAAGGAAGCAAGGACGGCAAGAAGAGCCTTGGCAGCATGGGTCTTACAAAAGGCGAGAAAAAGAGTCTTATCTTCATGCTCATTGCTCTTTTCTTTAATTCAAACGCAACAGACTCTATTCAGACATATTTCACAACATTTGCAAAATACGAGCTTAACTTTGAAGAATCCGATGCCTCGCTTATCATAACCCTGTTTGCGGCGGCTACGGTTATCGGTGCGATACCGGCAGGCAAGCTCGGACAGAAATTCGGCCGCAAAAAGACAATCATGTCCGGCTGGATCGGTGTTCTCGCCTTCTTCTTGCTTTATGCAGTTACAAAATTCCAGCCGTTGCTCTATATAGCGATTGTAGGCGGCGGAATTCTGATTGCTTTCGTTACCATCAATACACTTCCGCTTGTTCTTGAAATCGGCGGACTTGACAGAGTCGGAACATTTACCGGCTACTATTATACCGCAACTTTTTCGGCTTCTATTGTCGGCCCGGTTCTTGTCGGCGCAATGTTTGACCTTACCAAGAAATTCTCGGCTGACGGTGAAATAAATTACTGGTCGTTGTTCTTCTATGCTCCGGCTTGCTTCGCTCTTGCGCTTCTTTGCATGTCGCAGGTTAAGCATGGCGAAACAAACTCGATTCCCGAGGAAATGATAGAAGAAATCGCACAGGATGACTGATTTTCCCATGAATGGGATTGGAGGAATACATCAATGAGTGAAACACTTCTTAAGGTGAGAGACCTCAAAAAGAGCTACGGCGACCATGCCGTTCTCAAGGGAGTCTCTTACGACATCGAACAGGGCAAAATCGTAGGTTTGCTCGGCCCGAACGGCTGCGGAAAAACCTCGATGATAAAGTCCATTGTCGGCCTGATCAATGATTATGAGGGCAAGATCCTCATAAACGGAAAAGAGCCCGGCGTTGAGTCGAAAAAAATTATTGCATATCTGCCCGAGAAGAATTATCTTCCCAACTGGATGACGCCGAAAAGCGCAATCAAGTATATGGCGGATTTTTACGACAATTTCGATATGCAAAAGGCTCTCGATATGGCGGCAAGATTTGAGCTTCCGATGAAGCAGAAAATCAAGACTATGTCAAAGGGTCAGCAGGAAAAGCTCCAGCTTCTCCTTGTTATGAGCCGAAAGGCGGATCTTTATATTCTTGATGAGCCGCTTGGCGGTGTTGACCTTGTTTCAAGAGAATTTATTCTTGACACGATCATGAAAAATCACGCCGAAAATTCGACGATTTTGCTTTCAACTCACCTTATTTATGATATTGAAAAGGTGCTTGACCGTGTGCTCATGGTCAAGGACGGCAAGCTTCTTGTCAATACGGATGTATCAAAGATAACGGCCGACGGCAAGACGGTTGAGGATTTGTTCAGGGAGGTGTTCAGCCATGTTGGGTAAGCTTTTGAAGAATGAATTCATTGCCACGGGCAGAATCATGGGCGCACTTTATGCGGTTGTTGCCGTAATCATGGCCTATGTTCTCGGTTCCTATTACATCGCTAAGGATACCGCTTCAACCGGCCAGATGCTCGGCATCATGGTGCTTCTCCTCATTTCATCGTGCAGCTTTATTCTCACAGCTGTCGTTATGATAACGAATTTCCAAAAGTCGCTTTACGGCGACCAGGGCTATTTGAGCTTTACTCTTCCGGTAAAAGGCTCGACGCTCCTTATCTCAAAGATCATTACGTCGACAGTATGGTTTGTTGCAGCTTTTGCTTGTCTTATGGGTACGGCAGTTATCACATTCTTCGTTGTTAAAGAGGACGTTATCGGCGAAGAAACGTATTCGACGCTCGAATCCCTTTTGCCGATGTTCCTTGAGGGCAAGTCGGTTTCAACGATTATCACATCAATCGTTATTTCGATGGTTTCGTATTTCCTGCGTTTTGCAGTTATCACCATTGAAATGTATTTTGCAATTTCGCTTGCAAATACTCGTCATTTCCAGAAGAAATATCTTCTTTGGACAATTATTTTCACGATTGCGGTGCTTTTCATTGTTGAAAGAATTTCCGGTGTTATTGCCGACAATATTGTTTTTGGTATCGCAACGGTAGGCAACAAGCTTTCTGTTATTACAAGCTATGATCAGCTTGCATCGGGTGCAAGCTTCACGGACCTTGTTTCGGTTATAACTTATCTTATCTTTGGCGTAGGTCTTTACTACGCAACCTTCTATGTAATGAACAAAAAGGTAAACATCAGATAATTTTAAGGCAACACCGCACACCTGAATTGTGCGGCATTGCCATAATAAAGGAGATATCCCTTTGAGCACATGGACAGATGAAAAAATCATCACGCTTATTAGGTCTCGGCTTGATGATTACAGATTTAACCACAGCCTAAATGTTGCCGACAGCGCAAAAGAGCTTGCGATAAGATACGGCGGCGATGCGGATAAGGCGTACACGGCAGGACTTCTGCATGACGTGATGAAAAATGCTTCCGAGGAAGAGCAGTTAGGGGTATTGAGTGAGGCAGGCATTGAGCTTATGCCTGTTGAGAGGGCTAACAAAAAGCTGTGGCACGCTATGGCAGGTGCGGCTTACATAAAGTTCGTCATGGGTATCGATGACCGTGAAATAATCAGAGCGGTCAGATACCACACGACGGGCAGAGCGGGAATGAGCCTGCTTGAAAAAATTGTTTATCTTGCCGACTATATTTCCGCAGAGAGGAATTATAACGGCGTTGAGGATATGCGAAGGCTTTGCGAGAAGGACATGGATTCGGCGATTGAATATGCGCTGGTTTTCGGAATTCCCGACCTTGTTTCAAAGGGTCAGGTTATTCATCCGGACAGCATTGATCTTTACAATGAAGTTATTATTGAAAAGCAGGGAGGAAACAGTTTATGACATCACTTGAAAAAGCAAAAAACATTGCCAAGATTCTCGATAAGAAAAAGGCAATAGACATCATCGGAATTGAGACAAAAGAGCTGACGGTAATGTCAGACTATTTCATCATTGCAAGCGGTACATCAAACACTCATGTCCGTGCGCTTGCCGATGAGGTTGATGATGAGATGAAGAAGCTCGGAGTCGAGGTTGACCACATTGAGGGCAGAGCAACGGGTTGGATACTGCTTGATTATAACGATGTTCTTGTTCATGTTTTCCAGCCGGAAAGCAGACAGTATTACAACATCGAGCGTCTTTGGAACGATGCGGCAAGGATCAACCTTTCCGACGTTCTGACCGAGGACTGAATATTTATTTTGCATAGGCACTTATCGTGGAACCTCTGTAGGCAATGTCATTAACTAAAGAAAATATGTGTTTCGCACTATGATAACAACAGCCGGCTTTGGCGGCATGATATGATCATCATGTTATGCATTTTGTTCTTTATTCTCACTTTATCGTAGGGGTCGATGCCCACATCGACCCAAGAATTTTTACAAAAAGCCTTTAAGTTAATGACATTACCTTGCAACAAGGGGAGGCTTAGCATAAAGTCTGCATTGTTTCGGCATGAGCTTGCACGCAACCTATGCACCTAAATCGCAATACACATCGGAGGATTATTGAAATGGGTTATGATTTTAAATCGGTAGAAAAAAAGTGGCAGGATAAATGGGAGGAAACGGGCGTTTTCCATGCGGTGGATTTTTCGGAGAAGCCGAAGTTCTACGGCCTTGTTGAGTTCCCTTATCCAAGCGGAGCGGGTATGCACGTCGGACACATTAAGGCTTATTCCGGCCTTGAGGTCGTTTCGAGAAAAAGAAGAATGCAGGGCTATAACGTTCTGTTCCCGATCGGATTCGATGCATACGGACTCCCGACCGAAAACTATGCTATAAAAACAGGTATTCATCCCCGTAAGGTTACGGATATGAATATTGAAAGATTTTCAAGCCAGCTTAAAAAGGTAGGCTTCTCCTTTGACTGGACTCGTGTAATCGACACCACTCAGGAGGACTATTACAAGTGGACCCAGTGGATTTTCCTCAAGATGTTTGAACACGGTCTCGCTTTCAGAGACAAGACGCTTGTTAACTACTGCCCCTCATGTAAGGTTGTTCTTTCAAACGAGGATTCGCAGGGCGGAAAGTGCGATATTTGTCACAGCGACATTGTTCAGAAGTCAAAGGATGTTTGGTATCTTCGTATAACAAAGTATGCCGACAAGCTCCTTGAAGGACTTGATGAGGTTGACTATCTCCCGAACATAAAGCTTCAGCAGAGAAACTGGATAGGCAAGTCGACGGGTGCTTTCGTTGATTTCGACGTTAAAGGTTCGGATAACGAGAAGCTCAAGATTTATACTACTCGTCCCGATACTCTTTTCGGCGTTACATTCATGGTTATGGCTCCCGAGCATCCGATGATTGACAAGTATGCGGATCGCATTGCAAATATGGATGCGATTACGGAATACAGAAAAGAATGTGCCAAAAAGACCGAGTTTGAGAGAACACAGCTTGTCAAGGACAAGACAGGTGTTAAGATAGACGGCCTTTCGGGAATCAACCCCGTGAACGGAAAAGAAATTCCGATTTATATTTCCGACTATGTTATGATGGGCTACGGTACAGGCGCAATCATGGCTGTTCCGGCTCATGATACCCGTGACTATGAGTTTGCCAAGAAGTTCGGCATTGATATCATCGAGGTTATCAAGGGCGGAGATATTTCAAAAGAAGCGTATACCGGCGAAGGTGAGTGCGTGAACTCGGGCTTCCTCGACGGAATTAAGAATAAAAAAGAAGCTATTGAGAAGATGGCCGATTATCTCAGCGAAAATGGTATCGGCGAAAAGGGTGTTCAGTACAAGATGAAGGACTGGGCATTCAACCGTCAGCGTTATTGGGGCGAGCCGATTCCGATCGTTTACTGTCCGCATTGCGGCATGGTTCCCGTTCCGTATGATGAGCTTCCGCTCAAGCTGCCGAAGGTTGAAAACTTCGAGCCGGGTTCGGACGGTGAAAGCCCGCTTGCAAAGATAGAGTCATTTGTTAATTGCAAGTGCCCGAAGTGCGGTGCAGATGCAAAGCGTGAGACCGACACAATGCCTCAGTGGGCAGGATCTTCATGGTATTTCCTGAGATACATTGATCCCCACAACGACAAGGCTTTTGCTGACAAGGATAAGCTCAAGTATTGGGGCGAGGTTGACTGGTATAACGGCGGAATGGAGCATGTTACACGTCACATGATTTATTCACGCTTCTGGCACAAGTTCCTCTATGATATCGGCGAGGTTCCGTATGATGAGCCGTATGCAAAGCGTACCGCTCAGGGCCTTATTCTCGGACCCGACGGCGACAAGATGAGCAAGTCCAAGGGTAACGTAGTTGACCCGAACGATGTTGTTGACGAGTACGGCGCAGACGTTCTTCGTACCTATGTTCTTTTCATGGGCGACTATGAGAAAGCCGCTCCGTGGTCAAAGTCATCGGTTAAAGGATGCAAGAGATTCATTGACAGAGTGTGGGCACTTCGGGATATCCTCACAGAGGGTGACGAGTATTCAAAGGAGCTTGAATCGGCTTTCCATAAGACTATCAAGAAGGTTTCCGAGGATATCGAGGGCATGAAGTTTAATACGGCGATCGCCGCACTTATGACATTGCTCAATGATATCTATAATAAAGGCTCAATCAACAATGCCGAGCTGAAAACGTTTGTAACGCTTCTCAATCCGTTTGCTCCTCATGTTACGGAGGAAATTTGGGCGACACAGAACTACGGCGGAATGTTGGCTAACGGCCACTGGGTTGATTATGACGAGGCAAAGTGTGTTGACGATGAGATCGAAATCGTTGCACAGATCAACGGCAAGGTTCGTGCAAAGCTCATGATTCCGGCAGAGATCGAGGCGGCCGAGGCAATCGAGCTTGCCAAGAAGGATCCGGCAATCGCTGCGGCAATCGAGGGCAAGAACGTTGTCAAGGAGCTTTATGTCAAAGGCAGACTTGTAAACATAGTTGTTAAATAAAAGATAACTAAAACGGAGGCTGTTTAGTCAGTCTCCGTTTTGAAATAGGGACAGAGAGCACAAACTATCATTTTTCTGCAAAAAAGACGATGCTATTATATATGTATAATGTATATGATATTCATTCGATGATAAAATCTGATTTTTTGCTCTCTTGTCAACCGTCATAAACCACAATATATGGGTACGGTTTTTGTGCAGAACCGACTATATGGGAAAGTGTGGAAAATTCAAGTTAAAAATCCCCGAAAGCCTTGATACTGCTTGCTTTCGGGGATTATTTTTGCTCAAAAAATTTTTAAAAAATATTGAAAAAACACTTGCAATTTGCAATAAAGTATGGTATGATACTCGAGCATGCTATATTATTATGTAGTTTAGTGCGTAGATATGCGCTGATGTGAGAGGTGGCGGCTCGTAGAAGTCGGGAATTCTCGCGGAGTATGTCCGATTTAAAACCGGGCGATTTAATAACCTACAGCACAGGTTTGCTATCCCTTAGCAAACTTGCGCGTGTATGTGCGTTTAAGACCTTAAATGCACTATCCCGGAAACTAACCCATTTCCGGTTTTTAAATGCAGAGGGTGGAAACACCCGGAAACGTTGCAAAATTAGGTTTTAAACGTTGCCCGCCAAACTTTGTAAGGAGGCAAAATCATGGCAGTAAAGGGAAAAATCAGAATCAGATTGAAGGGCTATGACCACAATCTCGTTGATAAGGCAGCGGAGAAGATCGTTGAGACCGCTAAGCGTACAGGCGCTCAGGTTTCAGGTCCCGTTCCCCTTCCGACAGAGAAAGAGGTCGTTACGATCCTTCGTGCTGTTCACAAGTACAAGGACTCCAGAGAGCAGTTCGAACAGCGCACACACAAAAGGCTTATCGACATCATCAGACCGTCAGCTAAGACTGTTGACGCTTTGAGAGGTCTTGAGCTTCCTGCCGGCGTAGAAATCGAAATCAAGCTTTGATTTTACGCTAACAGGTCAAGTTGGCGCAGTTGCCAACCAATAACCTATAAGGAGGAAAACTTATATGAAAAAGGGTCTTATCGGAAAGAAAATCGGTATGACGCAGATCTTCGACGAAAAGGGTAATGTAATCCCCGTAACAGTCGTTGAAGCAGGTCCGTGTGTAATCACACAGAAGAAGACGATCGAGAATGACGGCTATGAGGCTGTTCAGGTCGGCTTCGGTGACGTAAAGGCACAGAGAGTCAACAAGGCTATGAAGGGTCACTTCGCAAAGAACGATGTTGCTCCCAAGAAGGTACTCAAGGAGTTCCGTCTTGAGAACATTGCAGACGTTAACGTAGGCGACATCCTCAAGGCTGATGTGTTCGCAGCAGGCGACAAGGTTGACGTTATCGGCACAAGCAAGGGTCACGGAACAGCAGGTTCCATCAAGCGTTGGAACTTCTCAAGACTCAGAGAGTCTCATGGTACAGGTCCCGTTGCAAGACATGCCGGTTCATTGGGTGCTTGTTCAACTCCTTCCCGTGTTTACAAGGGAAAGAAGCTTGCAGGTCACTACGGTGTAGACCGCACCACAGTTCAGAATTTAACTATTGCTAAGGTTGACGTCGAGAACAACCTCATCGCCGTTAAGGGTGCTATTCCGGGCCCGAAGGGCGGAATCGTTGTTATCGCCGATGCCAAGAAAGCGTAACGGAAGGAGTGTTAAAGTATGCCTAATGTATCAGTATTCGATATGAACGGTAAAAAGGTTTCCGATCTTGCTCTTGCAGAGTCTGTTTTCGGAATCGAGCCGAATTCTTATGCTATGCATCTTTGCGTAGTTAACTATTTGGCAAATCAGCGTCAGGGCACACAGTCAACCCGTACACGCTCAGAGGTAAGCGGCGGCGGCAAGAAGCCGTGGAAGCAGAAGGGTACAGGCCGTGCACGTCAGGGTTCAACAAGAGCTCCTCAGTGGACACACGGCGGTATCGCACACGGCCCCAAGCCGAGAGAGTACGGCTTCTCAATCAACAAGAAGGTAAGAAGACTTGCTATGAAGTCTGCTTTCTCTTCAAAGGTTGCAGCAGAGGAGCTTGTAGTTCTTGACGATCTCAAGCTTGACGCAATCAAGACTAAGGAAGTTGTAAAGGTTCTTACAGCTCTCGAAACAGGCAAGAAGGTTCTTCTCGTTCTTCCCGAGAACAACGATGTTCTTTACAGAAGTGCAAGAAACATTGCCGGTGTTAAGGTTTCAACCGTAAACACATTGAATGTTTATGACATTCTTAATTGTGACACAATGCTCGTTCTCAAGGACAGCATTGCAAAGATTGAGGAGGTATATGCATGAGTAAAACAGCACAGGACATAATCCTCCGTCCGATTATCACTGAAGAAAGCATGCTCGGCACAGCCGATAAGAAGTACACCTTCTCGGTTGCCAAGGATGCAAACAAGATCGAAATCGCAGCAGCCGTTGAAGAGCTTTTCGGCGTAAAGGTAGCTAAGGTCAACACCATCAACTGCCTCGGCAAGCTCCGCAGACAGGGCGTTTCTCAGGGCTTCACAGCCGCTTGGAAAAAGGCGATCGTTACTCTTACAGAGGATTCAAAGACCATCGAGTTCTTCGATGGCATGATGTAATCTGACATCAAAAAACAAACCGTAAAATTCCGGTGGTAATGTATGGAGTTCGACATACTCCGCGAAGCCACTTAAAGGAGTGTGAATCAAATGTCGATCAAAGTCTATAAGCCGACTTCAAATTCACGTAGAAATATGTCGGTTACAGATTATTCAGAGCTTTCAAAGGTTGCTCCCGAAAGAAGCCTCCTTGAGCCGCTCAAGAATAAATCGGGTCGTAACAATTACGGTCGCATTACAGTACGTCATCGCGGCGGCGCAAACCGCAGAAAGTACCGTGTAATCGACTTCAAGCGTTCCAAGTTCGATGTTCCTGCTGAGGTAGTTTCACTCGAATATGACCCGAACCGTTCAGCTCACATCGCTCTCATCAAGTATGAGGACGGCGTAAAGAGCTACATCCTTGCTCCCGCAGGCCTTAAGGTCGGCGACAAGGTTATGGCAGGTCCCGATGCTGATATCAAGCCGGGCAACGCACTGCCGCTCGTTAACATCCCCACAGGTACCGTTATTCACAACGTTGAGCTTTATCCGGGTCGCGGCGGTCAGCTTGCAAGAGCTGCAGGTAATGCTGCACAGCTTATGGCTAAGGAAGGCGAATATGCTCTCCTCAGACTTCCCTCGGGCGAGCTTCGTAAGGTTCCCGCAACATGCATGGCTACAGTTGGCCAGGTTGGTAACCTTGATCATGAGAACGTTAAGATCGGTAACGCAGGTAGAAAACGTCATATGGGTTGGAGACCTACAGTCCGCGGTTCTGTCATGAACCCGAACGATCACCCCCACGGCGGTGGTGAAGGTAAGTCACCTATCGGTCGTCCCGGCCCTGTTACACCTTGGGGCAAGCCGGCTCTCGGTTACAAGACTCGTAACAAGAAGAAGGCTTCCAACAAGATGATCGTAAGACGTCGTAACGGCAAATAAGTTGAAAGGAGATAAAGATCTATGGGCAGAAGCGTAAAAAAAGGTCCCTACGTGCAGGCTAAGTTGCTCCAGAGAGTACAGGCCATGAACGAGAAGGGCGAAAAAATAGTTCTCAAGACATGGAGCCGCAGCTCCACAATCTTCCCTGACTTTGTCGGCCACACATTTGCGGTTCATGACGGACGCAAACACGTTCCCGTATATGTTACAGAGGACATGGTTGGTCATAAGTTGGGCGAATTTGCACCTACAAGAACCTTCAGAGGTCATGCAGGTTCAAAGACAACAAATAATGGTAAATAATTAGCCGAAAGGAGTGTGTATTCATGGAAGCAACAGCAAAAGTAACCTACGTGCGTATTGCACCGAGAAAGGTTCAGATTGTGCTTGACCTTATCAGAAATAAGCCTTGCGACCAAGCAATGGCTATCCTTAAACACACGCCGAAGGCTGCGTGTGAACCGCTTGAAAAGCTGCTTAAGTCAGCTATGGCAAATGCGGAAAACAAAGATATGGACGTTTCCAGCCTCTACGTTGCAGAGTGCTTCGTAGGCCAGGGTCCGACTCTTAAGAGAATCAGACCTCGTGCACAGGGACGTGCATACAGAATAAACAAGAAGACTTCTCACATCACATTAGTACTCAGAGAAGCAGAATAAGCGAGGAGGAGGTAAACATATGGGCCAGAAAATAAATCCTACCGGTCTTAGAATCGGTGTTATTAAGAATTGGGAATCCCGCTGGTATGCCGGTAAGAGCACTTTCGGCGATACTCTTGTTGAGGATTATAATCTTCGTGAATACCTTCTCGATACACTCGCTCCTGCAGGTGTACCTAAGGTTGAGATTGAGCGTGACGCAAAGCGTGTTTATATCAACATTCATTGTGCAAAGCCCGGCATGGTAATCGGCCGCGGCGGCTCGGAGATCGAGAAGCTCAAGGAAATTTGTAAGAAGAAGCTTGGCGGAGACAAGGATGTTTCAATCAACATTATTGAGATTAAGCAGCCTGACCTTGACGCACAGCTTGTTGCTGAGAACATTGCATCTCAGCTCGAAAGACGTATTTCCTTCCGTCGTGCTATGAAGCAGTGCATCGGACGCACAATGAAGCTCGGCGCAAAGGGTATCAAAATTCAGTGTTCAGGCCGTCTCGGCGGAGCAGAAATCGCTCGTTCAGAGACTTATCATGAGGGTACAATTCCCCTTCAGACAATCCGTGCAGACATCGACTACGGCTTTGCTGAGGCAAAGACAACTTACGGTCGTATCGGCGTTAAGGTTTGGCTTTACAAGGGCGAGGTTCTCCATGAGGCTAACAACAATCATCGCAGACCACGCCGTAAGGAGGGAGCTAAATAATGCTGTTACCTAAGAGAGTTAAATATCGTCGTGTTCAGAGAGGTCGTCTGAAGGGTAAGGCAACACGTGGTAACAAGGTTACCAACGGTGAATATGGACTTCAGGCTCTCGAGCCGGCATGGATCACATCAAACCAGATCGAGGCAGCTCGTATCGCTATGACTCGTTACATCAAGCGTAACGGTCAGGTTTGGATCAAGATTTTCCCGGATAAGCCGATCACAGAGAAGCCGGCTGAGACCCGAATGGGTTCAGGTAAAGGATCACCTGAATACTGGGTTGCAGTCGTTAAGCCGGGCAGAGTTATGTTTGAAATTGCAGGTGTTGATGAGGACACAGCTCGTGAGGCTCTTCGTCTCGCAGCTAACAAGCTCCCGATCAAATGCAAGTTTGTTACTAAAGAAGAAACGGGTGGTGAGCAGTAATGAAAGCAAGTGAAATCAGAAAAATGTCCGCAAGCGAGCTTGACACCAAGCTTCACGATCTTAAGGATGAGCTTTTTAAGCTTCGTTTCCAGCAGGCCATTAACCAGCTCGACAACCCAATGCGTATTAACGCCGTTAAAAAGGATATCGCAAGAATAAAGACTGTTCAGCGTGATATTGAGCTTCACGGCGCTGAGTCGTAATGAAAGGGAGGTTAACTGTAATGGAAGAAAGAAACCTCAGAAAGACACGTGTAGGCGTTGTCAGCAGCGACAAGATGGATAAGACAGTCGTTGTTACTGTTAAGGATAAGATAAAGCATCCGCTTTATAAGAAGATCGTTAACCGTACAATCAAGTTCAAGGCTCATGACGAGAAGAACGAGTGCGGCGTAGGCGACAAGGTATTGATTATGGAAACACGTCCTCTTTCAAAGGACAAGAGATGGCGTGTAGTCGAGATTATCGAGAAAGCCAAATAATTGGCGCAGGTGTAAGGAGGCAAACACTGTGATACAGCAAGAAAGTAACCTCAAAGTTGCCGACAACACCGGAGCGAAGGAGATCAGATGTATCCGAGTTCTCGGTGGTACCGGCAGAAGATACGCCAACATCGGCGACGTTATCGTTGCTTCGGTTAAGAAAGCAACACCCGGCGGCGTCGTAAAGAAGGGCGAGGTTGTAAAGGCAGTAGTTGTTCGTACTGCCAGCGGCGTACGCCGCAACGACGGCACATATATTCGTTTCGACGAGAATGCAGCCGTCATCATCAGAGACGATAAAAACCCAAAGGGCACACGTATTTTTGGACCTGTTGCAAGAGAGCTTCGTGACCATGACTTCATGAAGATCCTTTCACTCGCTCCCGAAGTGCTTTAATCAGGGGGTGCAACTATGAGTAATAAAGTACACGTTAAGACCGGTGATCAGGTCATCGTAATCAACGGTAAGTACCGTGGAGCTAAAGGTAAGGTTCTCCAGGTTGCTCCTGCAGAGGGTAAGGTTATCGTTGAGGGCATTAACATCGTAACAAAGCATGTTAAGCCGAGACAGATGGGTGAGCAGGGAGGCCTTGTAAAGGCTGAGAGCGCACTCTATGCCGATAAGGTACAGCTCGTTTGCCCGAAGTGCGGCAGACCTACAAGAGTCGGTCACGCAGCTAAGGCTGACGGCAAGAAAGATAAGAAACGCATTTGCAAAAAGTGCAACGCGGAATTTTAATAAGGGAGGTACATGACAAATGGCAGCAAGGTTAAAAGAAACCTATGTTAACGAAGTCGCACCGGCTTTGATGAAAAAGTTTGAATACAAGAGTGTCATGCAGATCCCTAAGCTTGATAAGATCGTTATCAACGTTGCTTGCGGCGAAGCAAGAGACAACCCGAAGGTTGTTGACGCTATCGTAAGCGATCTCAGCCAGATCACAGGTCAGAAGCCTGTTCTTTGCAAGGCTAAGAAGTCAGTTGCTAACTTCAAGCTCCGTGAAGGCATGACAATCGGCGTTAAGGTCACACTCAGAGGAGACAGAATGTATGAATTCCTTGACAGATTCTTCAATCTCGCTCTTCCCCGTGTTCGTGACTTCAGAGGAATCAACGCTAACTCTTTTGACGGCCGTGGAAACTACTCCATGGGTATCAAAGAGCAGCTTATCTTCCCCGAAATCGATTATGATAAGGTAGATAAGGTTCGTGGTATGGATATTTGTTTCGTAACCACAGCAAAAACAGACGAAGAGGCTCGTGAGCTGCTTACGCTTATGGGTGCTCCGTTCGAGAAATAAGGAGGTATAATTGTGGCTAAGACATCAATGAAGGTTAAGCAGGCCAAAACTGCAAAGTATTCATCAAGAGCATACAACAGATGCAAGATCTGCGGCAGACCACATGCATATCTTCGCAAGTACGGCGTATGCCGTATCTGCTTCAGGGAGCTTGCTCATGCAGGTCAGATCCCCGGAGTTAAGAAAGCAAGTTGGTAATTTAGAGTAATTGCATTAAGGAGGTTGACGGTATGCAAACTACAGATTCAATCGCAGATATGTTGACCAGAATTCGCAACGCAAGTTCTGCAAAACATGATTCTGTCAAAATCCCGGCATCTAACATGAAGAAGGCAATTGCTCAGATTCTTGTTGATGAAGGTTATATCAAAGGCTTCAAGGTTGAGGATGACGGAAAGCAGGGCATGATCGAGATCGCTCTCAAGTACGGTCAGAACAAGACCGCAGCCATCACAGGTTTACGCAGAGTTTCTAAGCCCGGTTTGAGAATTTATTCAGGTTGTGAGGACATGCCGAAGGTCATGAAGGGTCTCGGTATCGCAATCATTTCCACATCCAAGGGCGTTATGACAGACAAGGACGCACGCAAGGCTAACGTCGGCGGTGAAGTTCTTGCATTCGTTTGGTAAGGGGAGGTGCTGTTAGAATGTCACGTATAGGTAAGTTGCCAATCGCAATTCCTGCAGGCGTTGATGTTACAATCGACGGCAGCACTGTTACCGTAAAGGGTCCTCAGGGAACTCTTACCAGAACAGTGCACAGCAATATCGCTGTTGCAGTTGAGAACAACGAGATCGTTGTTACTCGTCCGAATGATGAAAAGCTCAACAAATCTCTTCACGGTCTTACGAGAACACTCATCGCCAACATGGTTGAGGGTGTTGCTCACGGATACAAGAAGGAGCTTGAGATTAACGGTATCGGTTATCGTGCCGCTATGCAGGGAACACAGCTTGTAATGAATATCGGATTTTCACATCAGGTATTCATGGATCAGCCCGAGGGCATTAAGATCGAAGTTCCCTCACCGAACAAAATCGTTATTTCCGGTCCTGACAAGCAGAAGGTAGGTCAGTTTGCCGCTGAAGTACGCGAGAAGCGTCCTCCGGAGCCTTATAAGGGTAAGGGCATCAAGTATGTTGATGAACATATCCGCCGTAAGGAAGGTAAAGCCGGTAAGGGTGGCAAATAATCTTAATGAAGGAGTGAAAAACTTATGGTTAACAGACCAGACAGTAATAAGGCGAGACTTGCACGTCACCAGAGAGTACGTAACAAGATCTCCGGCACAGCTCAGTGCCCCCGCCTTGATGTATTCCGCTCATTACAGAACATCTACGCTCAGTTAATAGATGACGAGGCAGGCGTAACACTTGTCAGCGCTTCTACTGTTGAGAAGGATTTCACGGAATACGGCGGAAACAAAGCCGCAGCTCACAAGGTGGGCGAGGTACTCGCACAGCGCGCTAAGGACAAAGGCATTGAAGAATGCGTATTTGACCGCGGTGGCTATATATATCACGGCCGTGTTCAGGAACTGGCCGAAGGCGCCCGTGAGGGCGGCCTCAAGTTCTAAGGTAAGGAGGAATTACTTTTGGCTAAGATTGATGCATCGGCTATGGAACTTACGGAACGCGTTGTAACTATCAACCGTGTTTCTAAGACAGTTAAAGGTGGTCGTATCTTCAAGTTTGCTGCTCTTGTAGTTGTCGGCGACGGCAACGGAACAGTTGGCTTCGGTATCGGTAAGTCCGGTGAAGTTCCGGACGCAATCCGTAAGGGTATCGAGGATGCGAAGAAGAACCTTATTAAAGTTTCTCTCAGAGGAACAACTATTCCTCATGAGATCATCGGTAAATACGGCGCAGGCGTTGTACTTCTCAAGCCGGCTGCTCCCGGTACCGGTGTTATCGCAGGCGGCCCGGTTCGTGCTGTCGTTGAGTCCGTCGGAATCAGAGACATCCGTTCAAAGGCACTGCGTTCAAACAATCCGTGCAATGTAGTAAGAGCTACTATTGACGGTCTTTCAAAACTCCGTGACGTTGACGAGGTTGCAGCAGTTCGTGACAAGTCAGCTAAGGAAATTTTAGGTTAAGGAGGGCGGTACAAATGGCAGATGTACAGGTAAAGCTCGTTAAGAGCTTGATCGGCAGCAAAAAGGACCAGATTGCCACCGCTCATGCACTTGGTCTTCATAAGATCGGAGATGTTTCGGTTCAGCCGAACAATCCGCAGACACTCGGTAAGGTAAAGAAAATTCAGCATCTTATCGATGTAACCGAAGCATAAGCAAGGAGGTGCGAATTATGAAGTTGCACGAACTTTCACCGGCGCCCGGCTCAACAAAGGAGCGTAAGCGTATCGGTAGAGGTGCAGGTTCCGGTCAGGGTAAAACTGCAGGTAAAGGCCATAAGGGCCAGAAAGCCAGAGCAGGCCGCGGTATGCGCCCGGGCTTTGAAGGCGGCCAGATGCCTTTACAGAGACGTCTTCCCAAGAGAGGTTTCAATAATATATTCCGCAAGGAGATCGTTGCTCTCAACGTAAAGGATCTCGAGAAGAAGTTTGACAACGGTGCAGTCGTTGACACTGATGCTCTCAGAGCAGCAGGCCTTGTTAAGAATTCTTTTGACGGCGTAAAGATCCTTGGTAACGGCGAGCTTACTAAGAAGCTCACAGTTAAAGCTAACGCTTTCTCGGAGTCTGCAAAGCAGAAGATCGAGGCTGCGGGCGGAATTGCAGAGGTGATTTGAAATGTTGAGGACGCTTGCCAACGCATGGAAAATCGCAGATCTTCGTAAGAAAATTTTATTTACGGCAATTATCGTTCTGATTTTCAGAATCGGTGCAGCCATCCCGGTTCCGTTTGTCGCAGCGGGTGCCAACGGTATCTTCTCCGACTCACAGATGTCCGGAACATTCATGGAATACCTGAACATGATGACAGGTAACGCTTTTAACTACGGTACGATTTTCGCAATGTCAATCACACCGTACATCAACAGTTCCATCATCGTTCAGTTGCTGACAGTCGCTATTCCCGCTCTTGAGCGTCTTGCTAAGGACGGCGAAGAGGGACGCAAGAAGATTGCAACAATCACTCGTTATGTAACGGTTGGTCTTGCACTTCTCCAGAGTACAGCTTACTATTTCTACCTTCGTGGAAATAATTATCTTCTTATGAAAGACGTCGGCGTCTTTGCCGATATCTTCCAGGCACTTGTTATTATCCTCTGCTTCTCCGCAGGATGTGCACTCATCATGTGGCTCGGTGAGCAGATCAATGACAAGGGAATCGGCAACGGAATCTCAATTATTCTTTTCGCCGGTATCGTTGCGAGAATTCCGTCAATCATTGCTTCACTTTTTGATGCAAACGGCGGTTACTTCTCATACGGCGGCGCTTATTCAGTCCTTTCTGTTGTAGTTGCGATTTGTCTTATCCTTATGATCGCTTACATCGTTTGGATGGATAACGCTGAAAGAAGAATCCCGGTTCAGTACGCAAAGAGAGTTGTTGGCCGTAAGATGTATGGCGGACAGAGCACACATATTCCAATCAAGGTTAATATGTCAGGTGTTATGCCGATCATCTTCGCTTCTTCAATCCTCTCCCTTCCTCCGACAATCAACCTTTTCGTTGGTGCTAAGGAAGGCGAAGGCTGGTATGACCATTTCTTCAAGTTCTTCTCAAGCTCAAGCTGGGTATATGTGATTTTGTATTTCCTTCTTATAATCTTCTTCGCATATTTCTATGCTTCAATTCAGTACAACCCGATTGAGATGGCTAACAATATTCGTAAGAACAGCGGTGCTATCCCGGGTATCCGTCCCGGTAAGCCGACATCCGATTATATTCAGAAGATCCTGTCAAGAATTACTCTTCTCGGTGCACTTCTTCTTTCGGTTGTTGCGCTCTTCCCGCTTCTGTTCCAGCTCATCACATCAGCTTGCGGTAAGCCGATGAACGTTTCACTTGGCGGTACTTCGATTATCATCCTTGTTGGTGTTGCAATCGAAACAGTTAAGCAGCTTGAGTCTCAGATGATGATGCGTCATTATAAGGGATTTCTTGATTAATTAAAAAGGAGTTAATTATGAAATTAATTCTTCTCGGCGCCCCGGGTGCAGGTAAGGGTACACAGGCAGAGGTTATCTGCAAAGCTCTTAACATTCCTGCGATTTCAACGGGCAATATAATCCGTGAAGCCCTCGCACAGGGCACGGAGATGGGCCTCAAGGCAAAGTCCTTCATGGATGCGGGTCAGCTTGTTCCCGATGATGTCGTTATTGGTATCATCAAGGAAAGACTTGCTAAGGACGACTGTGCAAACGGTTTTATCCTTGACGGTTTCCCACGCACGATTCCTCAGGCGGAAGCACTCGACGCTATGGGCGTAATCATTGACAAGGTCATTGATATTGAGGTTCCCGATGAGAAAATCGCTGCAAGAATGTCGGGCAGACGTGTCTGCAAGGATTGCGGTTCTTCTTACCATCTGGAGTATAAAGCTCCGAAGGCTGAGGGCGTATGCGATGCTTGTGACGGTGAACTTATTCAGCGTAAGGATGACGCTCCCGAAACGGTTCTTGACAGACTTGCTGTTTATCACAAGCAGACAGAGCCGCTCAAAGATTTCTATTCTAAGAAAGGAATTCTCAGAATAGTTGAAGGCCAGGAGGAGATCGCCGACACATCGGCGCTCACACTTAAGGCATTGGAGGATTAAGCATGATAGTGCTCAAAACGAACAGAGAGCTCGCTCTCATGAGAGAAGCTTGCATCATTTCGGCAGGAGCATTAAAGTTGGCAGGTGAAGCTGTCGAGCCGGGCGTAACCACGGCTGAGATAGACAAGATAGCCTATGATTATATCATCAAGTGCGGCGCAAAGCCAAACTTCCTTAATTATAACGGCTATCCTGCCACCGCATGCATTTCCATAAACGATGAGGTTATTCATGGAATACCCAGCAAGAAGCGTGTTATCGAAGAGGGCGACATCGTAAGCATAGACTTGGGTGCGGTTCTCGAAGGCTTTAACGGCGACAATGCTGCTACTTTCGCTGCAGGAGCAATAAGCTCCGAGGCGAAGCGGCTGTGCGACACAACAAAAGAGAGCCTTTTTTTGGGCATCGAAAAAGCTGTCGCAGGCGGCAGAATCGGCGATATAGGCTATGCGGTACAGCATCATTGCGAGTCGAGAGGCTATTCCGTTGTTCGTGAATTTGTCGGACACGGCGTCGGCCACAAGCTCCATGAAGACCCCAGTGTTCCGAATTACGGAACCCCCGGAAGGGGAGTTCGCCTGTTGCCGGGCATGACAATCGCTATTGAACCGATGATCAACCTCGGCAAGGCAGACGTCAAAACGTTGCCGGACGGATGGACAGTAAAAACCCGTGACGGTAAGCTGTCGGCGCACTTTGAACACACGGTGGCAATTACACCGAGCGGTCCAAAGATACTCACTCTGCTTTAAGGAGGTGCAGTATATGTCAAAACAGGATATGCTTGAGCTTGAAGGTGTTGTTGTTGAGGCATTGCCGAACGCAATATTTCAAGTAGAGCTCGAAAACGGACACAAGATTTTAGCACATATTTCCGGTAAGCTCAGAATGAACTACATTCGTATCCTTCCCGGAGACAAGGTGACGGTCGAAGTTTCGCCATATGACCTCACCAAAGGAAGAATAACATGGCGATCAAAATAAGCTAAGGCTAATTTTTCAAGGAGGGCATTCAAATGAAAGTCAGACCTTCTGTAAAGAAAATTTGCGAGAAGTGCAAGATTATTAAGCGCAAGGGAAAAATCATGGTTATCTGTGAGAATCCTAAGCACAAACAGCGTCAGGGCTAATCCGACGCAAACCATTTATGGAGGTGCAACTGAGAAATGGCGCGTATATCAGGTGTTGACTTGCCGAGAGAGAAGAGAATCGAAATCGCTCTTACTTATATCTACGGCATCGGTCGTAAAACTGCCGGCGACATTATCGCAGCTACAGGCGTAGATCCTGACATCAGAGTTAAGGATCTGTCGGAAGACGATGTAGCAAAACTGCGTGAGTATATTGACCACAACGTTAAGGTTGAGGGTGATCTTCGCAGAGAGACCGCTTTTGATATCAAGAGACTTATCGAAATCGGTTGTTATCGTGGCGTACGCCACAGAAAGGGCCTTCCCGTTAGAGGACAGCGCTCAAAGACAAACGCACGTACACGCAAGGGTCCGAAGAAGACTATTGCTAACAAGAAGAAGTAATTAGGAGGGATAATATGGCACCTAAGGGTTCCGCTAAGAAGGGCACTGCAACACGCAGACGCCGTGAACGTAAGAACATTGAACGCGGCGCAGCTCATATCCAATCCACCTTCAACAATACTATCGTTACCATCAGTGATACACAGGGCAACGCAGTATCATGGGCAAGCGCTGGTGAGATGGGCTTCAGAGGTTCAAAGAAGTCAACTCCGTTCGCAGCTCAGACCGCTGCCGAGACTGCCGCTAAGATTGCTATTGAGCATGGTATGAAGACAGTTGAGGTTTACGTTAAGGGTCCGGGAGCAGGACGTGAAGCTGCAATCAGAGCATTGCAGACAGCAGGCTTGGAAGTAATCCTTATTAAGGACGTTACTCCGATCCCGCACAACGGCTGCCGTCCGCCGAAGAGAAGACGTGTATAATTCAGAAGAAGGAGGATATTGATATGGCAAGAAATATGCAGCCTATTGCTAAGCGTTGCAAGGCTCTCGGCATTTCTCCGGCTGTTATGGGTTACAAGAATAAGGAAACAAACCGTAATCCTAAGGGTCAGATGAGAAGAAAGAAGTCCGAGTATGCTCTTCAGCTCAACGAAAAGCAGAAGGTTAAGTTCATATATGGTATGCTTGAGAAGCAGTTCTATTCATATTATGAAAAGGCTACGAAGATGCAGGGCAAAGCAGGTGAAAATCTCCTTGTTCTTTGCGAACGCCGTCTTGACAATGTTGTTTTCCGTCTTGGATTTGCAGCAACTCGTCGTCAGGCTCGTCAGCTCGTTTCTCACGGCCACTTCACCATCAACGGCAAGCGTGTAGACATTCCGTCATACATGGTTAAGCCGGGTGAGGTTATCTCCGTTTGTGAGAACAGCAGATCAAGCTCTATTTTCACAGAGCTTACAGGCGAAAAAGCTCCTGTTGTTCTTCTCCCGAAGTGGCTTGAGAAGACAGATGATGCGTTTACCGGTAAGGTTATTGCTATGCCGTCTCGTGACGATATAGACTACCCCGTTGAGGAGCATCTCATCGTCGAGCTTTATTCAAAATAATTAACCGTATACTTAATACAACAAGGAGGGTTTTGAATGATTGGCATAGAAAAACCAAGAATCGAAACAGCCGATGTTTTACCTGATGGTACTTACGGTAAATTTGTAGTAGAACCTTTGGAG
>ULWL01081096.1_pt1 | contig 72590 bp, 51 predicted proteins | sample 1960171 | NCBI WGS metagenome assembly ULWL01 (sample SAMEA4835807, study PRJEB28245) | human gut metagenome | biome: gut microbiome; material: fecal sample | place: Denmark | collected 2008 | reverse complement strand
CCACGCTTTTTGGTTCTTTTTCGCAACTCGAAAAAGAACATCAAATTCCTAATGCATCAAGGTCAGATTTGAACACCAAACTAAACAATGCAACTTGGAATGAATAGTCGGTCCCAACTGGGTCATTTGCATTCTTTTCAACATCAAGCACAATTTCAAGGAATGATGTATTCACATTGTTTTCATTAAAGACTGACACACAACCAAATCCATTTTTTGAAGCAATTGGATTATATATATTTGTTGCAGAATTGTTTGACCTCGCTGTTGGTGCAGCAACAAAATCATTGTTATCAAAAACGTCAATCGCAAAGTATCCGTTGTCAACGCCAAAATCCATATCACTTGAATCGTTGTCAATCATATCGTATGCCCCACCCTTAACCTCAATGGTTTTTGGTGTGGTTGTTTTGATGGTTTGTCCATCAAAGTAACGATAATACATGTTGATTTTGAGGTCTCTTGCACTTTGGAATGCAATCCAACAAAAAGAAAATTCATCTTTTTCTTCCGCCATCAAAACAAGTGATTGATATTCAGCTTTTGGAACAAGTTGAAAATAATCTCCAGTCGAACTTATTGCAAGTCTTCCGTCTTTGAAACCCGTTCTTGAATACCAATAATACTTTGTCTCTGAATTGATTTTTCCGTCAACAAGTTGTTCAACATAGGCACGATAGTTTCTGTTGCTGTTCAGTTGGTCATTTCCGTCTTTGTCAGAAAGTGCTTTTGAGCCAATAACGTAATTAATAATGTAGTCCTTAATTTTCTTTGCATCATCAAGAGAAAAACCAAAATATGTTGTTTTGTCAAAGTATTCTGCTTGCAAGTCGCTTAAAATTGCGTCAAAGTTTGGTTTTCCGTCAGTGATGGCAACACTTCGCCCACGATATGAAATTTGTGGATAGCCCTCAGAGTCAAACGCATCGCCAATGACAATCATATTTTGATAATCAGTTCTTCCAAGCAAAATTTCATACAACATGACTTCCATTGCTTCAGAATAAAGTGTTTTGTAGAATGTTTGATATTTTGCTGCATTTGACTCGTTGTATGTTGCTGATGCACCGCCGGCGCCAGTATAGTTCGTTTTAACCATTCCGGCAGCGCCTTTGAATATAGGTAAATTTTCTTCGTTGTTAAATGACCAAGACCATTTTTTATTAGTATTTGGCATGACCATTTCAATGTCGGTTCCAGCATAAGATACTGTTGCATCTTCTGCTTGATATCTTATCGAGTCATAATAATAGACGTTTTGATTTTCGCCAAAACCTTTGCCTGCACCAAATGTGTTTGCAAAATCTTCAACAAGTTCTTTTGAAAGGTCGGTTATATTATTTTTTGCTTCTTCGTAAGTGCCTGTCCCACGATATCCAAGCTTGAATTTGTTTGGAACAAATTGCGCCGATTGATTGCCGGAGCCCCCGCTTCCGCCTGAGCCTCCCGAGCCTCCGCTTCCGCCAGAACCGCCACCGTCATCGTCCCAATCATCAGGATCAACAACTGCACAGCCTGCAAAAAGCATGCAACAAACACCGAGCAGCAAAACAAGCAAGAGTGCAAATATTTTTGTTTTTTGACTTTTTGTTTTAACTTTTGTTTTCATATAAATAGTTTAACACTTTTATAAAATAAAAATCAAGATAAAACAATAAAAAGGTTTTACTCTTATCTTTAACTCTCAAAATTCAAGCGTTAAGACAATTTGCTTACTAAAAAAATCTCATAGACAAAATAGAATATATTAAAATCGTTTAACACTTTTTTGCTTTATTACTATTATCTTTATTTCCCAATTTTAACCAAGAGTGAGGCATTCTTTGCCTTAACTCTTCTTATTAGCCAAATTGCATAAACAACAAAAGGATGTAAAGTGTTTGAGAACATCGTTCTCAAATTCACTTGCACTTGACATTGTTTTGTGTTTATGCTTCACGAGGACAAGAATAAAAAGAAAAAGTTTTGCTCCCAATTTGAGCAAAACTCTTTTTATTCATAGTCCGAGTTGACCTCTTGCCCCACTCCGCCAAGGGCGCCGGGGTTTGGGGCTTGCGTCGCCCCAAAGGTTTTTTCGTTCTTTTTTGACTTCAAAAAAGAACATCATTTTTTATTCAAGAAAGTATTTTGCAAAATGGTCAACATCTCCCGCACCAAGCACCAAAAGCGTATCTCCGTCCCCCACTTCTTTTTGAATTGATTTTTTCATTTTTTCAAAACTTGAAAAATATAAGCATTTTTTATGTTTTGAAATCTCTTTTGCCAGCGTCCTCGCATTATAATCTTTGTCATATTTTTCCCGAGCGGGATAGGTCTTGAACAAATACAATTTGTCTGCTAGGTCAAAACATGGAACAAATTCTTCAAATAGTTTCTTTGTTCTTGAATATGTGTGTGGTTGAAAAACAACAAACAATTTTCCTTTGGTTATTTTTTTTGCACCAACGAGAGTTGACGAAATTTCTTTTGGATGATGAGCATAATCAATCACAACTTCAACGCCTTGCTTTCGTCCAACTTCTTCAAATCTTCGTTTCACACCCGCAAAATTCTCAAGCGCCCGAACAACAATTTTGTTTGGCACGGCATAGTATTTTGCCACTGCCACCGCAAAAAGTGCATTTGTGACATTGTGTTTGTGATAAACTCCCAGATGTATTCTGCCAACAAACTCTCCGCAAAAGATTGCGTCAAAAGTGTATTTGTTGTCCGCTTCAAGTTCAACATTTTCGGCCCAACAATATTGAGAAATTTTTCCAATTTCAAAAACATTTTCGGACTTTTGCGCAAATTTTGGCAAAAAACCTTCAAAAACAACAGAAAAACTGCTTTGTGACACAAATTTGGCAAAACTATGTCTGAGGTTTGACTTTGTTTTGAAATAGTCCAAGTGATCATCATCAATGTTCAACACAACCCCAACCTCAGGCGAAAGGGTCAAAAAGTTGTCTTTATATTCGCACGCCTCAGTGATGAAATATTGCTTTTCGCCAACCAGAAAACTTGTTCCAAGATTTTTGCTTACCCCACCAATATGGATTGTGGGTTTGTGTCCCGCAAGACAAAATATCTCGCCAATCATTGCAGTTGTTGTTGTTTTTCCATGCGTTCCAGAAATTCCAATCACGTGTTCATGTTCGCGAGAAACCAATTTCAAAAGTTCACTGCGAGAAATGATTGTCAGCCCCAACTCTTTTGCGTGAACAAGTTCGGGATTATGTTCATTTATCGCACTATTGAACACAATGAGTTCGGCACCCAAAATATTGGTTTTTTTATGTCCTAAAAACACATTTATTCCATGACTTTTCAGCATCTTTGTTTGTTCGTTTTCAGTGATGTCTGACCCGCTCACGTCATATCCGTTTTTATGTAGATATAGTGCGAGTCCACTCATGCTTATTCCGCCAATTCCAACAAAAAAAATTTTATGTTTCATATCCATATTGCAATATATGATTGGCCATTTGTTTTTGACAAGCAAACACCCACAAATTTCATGTTTAGAAAATGTCTTTTTTGAAACAATTAATATATGAAAAAACAGAAATTAACACTAGCATATCCCGCTCTCTCGGGCATTGGTTTAACTCGCGAAAACAATCGGGTTTTGTCTTTCGTAAATTCGTCAGGCGAGATAAAACTCAACTCTTCAAAAACAAAGAAAAGTTTGAGCAATCTTTTATGGATTCCATTCCTTCGCGGAATTCTGATATTTTTTTATGGAATGTATGAGTATTTTTATTTTTTGTCAGAAAGTGCAAGATTTGGCGAAATTGAAAATCAAAAACTCCCAGCAGAAGAAAAAGTGTCAAGAAAACTTGGTGTGTCAAGTGCTTCAATTTTTTGGTTTTTGTTTACTTTTTTGGTCGCTTTTGCTGGAATATTTGCGTTTAATATTGTGCCAAGCCTCATTGTGCGTGAAATTGTGGGTGTGAGTGCTGTCGCAAAAAATGCAATTCTTGGTGCACTGAAAGTTGCAATTTTCTATTTATTTGTGATTATGCTCAAAATCATTCCGTCATTTCGTGCCTACTATCGTTTTAACGGCGCAATCAACGCTTGCAAAAATCTTGAAAACACTGACGCAACAAAGAATGCAACAACAAAATCAACCGCAACTTCATCGCAAAATCTCTCAACAAATTTTTTATGCTTTGTTGTTTTTTGTTTCGCAATACACTTTTTTGTGGTATCATTGATTGGACTTGAAGCAAACTTCTTTTTGTTGATTTTGTTTAACATTGGAATGTTTGCGATTGCAACAAGCGTGTGCTATGAGTTTCTAAAACTTTTTGAGAGTCGGAAACTTCTTGTTTCTCGCATTGTGGCAGCAGTGTTATGCTTCCCTGTCACAAACAAACCAACAAGGACTGAACTCGAAGTTTGTCTTGGAGCACAGGAGGAACTGGACACAATGACAAAAGATAAAACACGTGTGAACATTGACGGAAAAGACGAAAACATCGCCTTGTCTTCTGTTTTGTGCGAAACAAAAAACATTCTTGCTTCTCACGACATTGACGACCCAAGCGAGGCGGAATGGCTCGTTGCGACCGTTCTTGGCAAAAACAGAACAGAAATGAAACTCACCCCAACAATTTCACGCGGCGAACTTCAAAAAATTCGCGATGCAGTCGCTCTTCGAATCAAGCACATGCCACTTTCCAAAATTTTTGGATTAACAGAGTTCTATGGCATGAAATTTTATGTTGATAAAAATGTTTTGTCGCCTCGTCCCGAAACCGAACTTGTGTGTGAGCAAGCAATTTCATTGATTAATTCTCACAATTTCAAAAAAGTGTTAGACCTTTGCACTGGAAGTGGTGCGATTGCAATAACTCTTGCAAAAAACACAAAATCCAAAGTTGAAGCATGCGACATTTCTCGTTCTGCTCTCAAAGTTGCAGAAAAAAACGCCAAAAATCTTGGCGCAAAAGTTAGTTTTTTTGAAAGCAATATGTTCTCTGGGTTGAAAAAAAATTCAAAGTTTGATATTATTGTGTCGAACCCTCCATATATTGCAACAAAAGAAATTCAACTTCTTGACGTTGAGGTCAAAAACTATGACCCACATCTCAGTCTTGACGGAGGAGATGACGGGCTTGATTTCTATCGAATTATTGCCGAAAATGCCCCAACCTTCCTAAAAAACGGCGGAATGTTGGTTTTGGAAATTGGAGAAGGTCAAGCAAATGCAGTCAAAAAACTTTTGAGTGCAAACTTCAAAAACATTAATATCATAAAAGATTATAACAATATTCAAAGAATTGTTATTGCAACCGCAAAAGGAGCAACAAATGCTGGAAAAAACCAAAAAGATAAAACAAAGATTTGACGAACTAACCGAACTCATTTCCCGTCCGGAAATTCTCGCCGACATGAATCAGTGGAAAAAACTTGTCAAAGAGCGCAGTGCGATTGAAGATATTGCTGCCGCTCATGACAAACTTGAAAAGATCTTGAAAGAAAAGCAAGACCTCTCTGAACTCATTCCAAATGAAACCGACCACGAAATGAGAGCCATGATGGAAGAAGAACTTCAAAGCCTCAAAGAGCAAGAAGAAAAAATTAATAACGAAATAAAGATTCTTCTCCTTCCAAAAGACGAAAATGACGACAAAAACGTCATTATGGAAATCAGAGGCGGTGCTGGTGGAGAAGAAGCAGCCTTGTTTGGAATGGTCCTTCTCAATATGTATCGCAGATTTGCAGAAAGAAAACGCTGGAACTTTGAAATTTCAGAACTCAACGAAACAGATATTGGTGGCGTGAAAGAAGCCGTGTTTACAATCAGCGGAAAAGGAGCTTATTCGAAACTCAAATTTGAAAGCGGCGTGCATCGTGTTCAACGCGTTCCAGAAACCGAAAGCCAAGGCAGAATACATACTTCCACCACAACAGTTGCCGTTCTTCCAGAAGTCGAAGATGTTGATTTTGAAATCTTGGATAAAGATATTCGTATTGATGTTTATCGTTCAAGTGGCGCAGGCGGACAAAAAGTTAATAAAACTGAAACCGCAATTCGCATCACCCACATTCCAACCGGAATTGTTGTTGCCTGCCAAGACGAACGCAGCCAACTCAAAAACAAAGAACGTGCTTTCAGCATCCTCAAAAGCAAGCTCTATGATCACTACAAAAGCATTGCAGACTCAGAATATGCAAGCAACCGCAAAAGTCAAGTTGGAACTGGCGACAGATGTGAAAGAATCAGGACCTATAACTACCCACAAGGCCGAGTGACAGATCACAGAATAAATCTAACCGTCTATAATCTTGAAGACTTCCTTGATGGAAATATCGAGTTTATGTGCGACGAACTCAACCGCGCCGACCAAAAAGCAAAACTCGAAAGTCAAGCATAAACATATAAGCAATAAAAAACACATGAAATTCATGTGTTTTTTTGTTTTTATATCAATTATTCAACTATAACTGTGATGTCAACTGTTGTTCCGTCTGTGAGTGCAAGTTGAATTTTTGCTGTCCCTGTTGCTTTTACTGTGATTTCAAGTTTGCCATCAGAGAGTGTTCCAAGCTCAATGCAATCACCTTCAAGAAGTGATGCTGTTGGTGTTTCAAATGTGTTTTCAGCACTAACCTTGAGCGTGAATTTTGCAACATCAACAAAACTCGTGAATTTGAGCTCTGTGTCAACAAGAGTGATATTTGCCTCAGTTCCTTCAGCAAGTGAGTATTTGATTTCTGGTTCAGCAAATTCATCATTCATTGCCCCACTAAGGTTAAGTCCAAAAAGTTTTGGTGTTTTGCCTGAGAAATCCCAAACAGTTGAATCAAATTTGCAGTTTGAAGTGAAGTAACTTACAACGTTGCCATCAAGCAAACCTTCGCCTGAAATGTTGATTGATTTAAATTTCCAACCATCATCTTTCCAAGCTTTTGATGAGAATACAAGTTTTTCCATCGTTTCTTCCCACCAACCAATGCTGATTCCGCTCTTGTTAATAACATTGTTGTTAATTGTTCCATATTTCTTGCCACTAAGACCTTTCCACCATGAAGCAATTTCTGATCTGATAACTCCATCAATGTCAACCCAGAAATCACCATTTGATGCAATACCTTGAGTTGTGCTTACATAACAATTTTGAATATATCCACCTTGTGGGAAATCAATTGCAAGACCTGCAAAACGGTTGTTATTTTTGTCGCCTTCAGCAAATTGAATTTGGCTTGTTGCATTGAAGTAGCAGTTTTTGATTGTTCCTTGAGTTCTGTATGCAAGACCACCAATCATATTGCTTGCAAGGATGCTTGCATTTGAATAGCATTTTTCGATTGTAGCATTGTAGTTATTTCCAACAATTCCGCCAACATAATAACCCTCAAGTGTTCCGTCAAAGTATGAAGAAGTGATTGTTCCTTGTTGTGTTTCACCAACAATTCCACCGACATATGAACTATAGTTCTTTGCTGCAGAAACTGCTGAAAGCTCACTATAACATTTATCAACTGAACCAGCATTTGTTCCAACAACACCACCAAGTCTGATTGAATTTCCGCCAGCTTGTGTGTTTCCGCCAACTTTTGCTGAAAGAATTACATTTGCGCCTGCTGCGTTTTGTCCTGCAACACCACCAACATAGCTTCCATTTTCTGTTGAAACTCCTTCAACAATAATGTCTGCTTTGCAGCAATAGATTGATTTTGCATTGAATCCAACAACACCGCCAACAAATCTAGCTGATTTTCCATTTGCATAAATTTTTGTATCAATCGTAACTTCTTTGTCTTGTCCTTCTGGCTTTTCTTTAAGTGGATCTCCAGGTTGAACAACACTGTGTGATACTTCGCCGCCATTATATCCAACGATACCGCCAACATATTGACCGTTTTTGATGTTGAGGCTATTGATTTTTGCGTTATCCAAAACTCCGTAGTTCTTTCCAATAATTCCGCCAACAAATACGCTTTCGTCTGAATTAATGATAAGTCCATTAACAACAACATCTGAAATCATTGCTGAACTTGATGTGCATCCGAAGATTCCAGCGGTTTTTTCAAAGTTTCTTGTTCCTTTTGCTGCATATGCGATAATGTTGGAACTTGGAATAACAACATTTTTGAGTGTGATGGTTGCACCATCAACGCCATATACTGCTCCACCGAATGGACGTTCAACGTTTCCGATTGGTGTCCAACCCTCTGGGAATGTTTCACTAACATCAATTTCAATGTCTTCCGTGATAACATAAGTGTAATTCAAAACTCCGCTTGTTGCGTCACTTTTTCCTGCTTCCATGAGTTGTCCGATGACATCAGCAGCATTTGTTTTGTTGATTTCTGTTCCATTTCTCAAAGGTCTGATTGTTTGACCAACACCGTCTTGAATGATATATGGTCCCATTGAATCAGTTTCTGTTTTTCCATCAAAACTCCATGTGCCTGAGAAATCCCATGAAACGAGTTTTGAATATTGATTTGTATATTGATATTTATTTTGATCGTCAATTTCTTGTCTTGTTAGTTTTGTTGCCTTTGTTGATTCAAATGCACTTGAATAGAAAATGTTTCCAACATATTCGGTTGCAGCATCTCCAGAAAGAGAATCATTTACAATCATAACATCGTTGTTTGACGCATTATAAACTTCGCCATCTTTTCCAAAGCTTGCAACAACAAGGTTTGTTTGAATGAGTGAGTTATATGTGAATGTGTTTGCTGTTCCAACATTTTGAGTAAAACTCTTTGATGCGATTTCGCCAACCAATCCACCTGCATAATTTGGTTTGATATCTTTGTTATTTGCAATTGTTGCACTAACTTTGCAGTTTGCAATAACGCCTGATTCAAATTTTCCAGCGATTCCGCCAACAACGTTACCTGAATTCAAATTAACATTTTCGATTTGACACATTGCAATCTCATTTTCTGTTTGAGTTCTTGTTGCAACACCAACAATTCCACCAACATAAGCGTCTGCACTTGTGTTTGAAGATGACACTTCTCCGTTAACAATTTTGCAACGAGTGATTGCACTTTCGCTATATCCTGCGATTGCCCCAACATTTTTGCCTGTTGCTTTGATTTGAGGATTAACAAGTGTAACCTTTTCAATTTTTGCGCCGCTTTCAACATATCCGAAAAGTCCAACATAATCTGACGAACAAGTTTCATCAATGATGAGGTTCGAAATTGTTTTTGTTCCACCATTAAAGTTTCCTGTGAAGTGGTTATCTCTATCACCAATTGGTTTCCAGCTTATTGCATTTCCATCAACCCAAGTTTCTTTTAAGTCGATATTTGAAACAACTTCATAGCTGTCACCAAGTGTCCAAAGTGTGTCCATTGCTCCAATTCTGAGCATTTGTTCTGCTGAAGAAATAAAGTATGGGTTGTCAGTTGAGCCATCACCAATTCTCACAGTGAAAGTATAAGGTCCAAAGTTTGTGTTTGAAGGAGTGATAACAACTGTTGCTGTTCCGCCTGCTTTTGCTTCGATTTTTCCAGATTCGGAATTAATTGTAGCAACGTTTGAGTTGTCACTTTTTGTTTCAATTGTTGTTCTCTTGTTTTTCTTTGTGTGAGTAATAGGAATATCAATCGATTCCCCAACATTAAGATAGATCGTTTCACCTTGTGGAACACCGCATGAAATAACTTCATTGTTCTTTGCGAACATATAGAAAGAAAGCCCAACAAAGAGTGTTCCGATAATAACGATGCAATACATAAAAAATCTTTTCATAAAAACTCCTAAAACCTTGCATAGTTTATTGATATTATAGAAGAAAAGTTTTGTGTTGTCAATATCAACTTCAAATAAAAATAAGTCTATTTTGACAGATTTCTTTGATTATTTTGCCAAAATAGACTTTTAAAATATGTTATTTAATTATAATTTAATGTTTTTTGTAAAGTCAACCATTAACTTTGGGATATAACAAGGTTTTCTTTAACAATTTTGACAACTTCGTCATGCACCTTTTTGTTGCTAATAATCGCACCATTAATTGATTGATCATAGCGTTGTTCGTTTCCAAAAAGGTCAGTCACTTTCCCGCCAGCCTCTTCAACAATAACTTTTACCGCTGCAATATCACAATGTTTGTGAGTTGTTCCCGCAAAAATTGCCATTGTATAATCTCCTGTGGACACACAGCAACACGCTCTTGCAATGCTACCAATATCATTCACACGAGTTATCGTTCTCAATTTCTTGAACAATTCGTCCACATCCATTTTGTCTTTTGACCACATATCGCAATGACAAGCGGTTCTAATATCATCCAATGCATAGTCATTAACTTCAATTTTTTTGTTATTAAGATAAGCACCTTGACCTTTTATGGCGGAATACAAATTATCCAAAAATGGATCATAGACAACACCCACAACTGGCACACCATCAATCACCAAAGCAAGAGAAAACACAGCAACAGGAATATGTCTAGCATACATGGCTGTTCCATCCACAGGATCGCAAACCCATTTATACTTGCTTTCTCCAAACTGCTCTTCTTCTCCGTCGACAGCATGATTCGGATATTGTTCTTTCACTCTTTTGATCAAAAAAGTATTTATTTCAGTATCTGCCAAAGTGACAATCGTTTTATCACCTTTATATCTCCCACCATTATCCAAGACAAAATACTTTTTCATTATTTCGCCAGCATATTTTGCAATGCTTTCAGCAAATGACTGATATTCCAAATAATTTTCCATTCGCCTCTCCCAAAAATATCGTTGTCACAACAAAAACGTTATCAGGAATTTTTTCCGCAACAATTCTTGTATTTCTTGCCGCTACCGCAAGGGCAAAGGCTGTTTCTTCCTGTCACTTTTTCTGAACTGAGTTGAGAAGAAGATTTTGTCGCGCCGCTTTCACTTTGAACCACAATTTGTGGCTTTGGTGCAGGATTATTCACTCTGATGTTTTCAACTTCAACATTAAGAAGCATTGAAGCGGTGTCTGTTCTGATTTTTTCAATCATTGTATCAAACAAATCAAAACCTTCACGCTTGAACACAACAATTGGGTCGTGTTGACCATATGCGCGAAGTCCGACCTCGTTTTTCATGATTGACATTTGGTCGATATGATCCATCCACAAAGTGTCGACGACACGAAGAAGAACAAATCTTTCAAAATCGCGGAAATTAAATCCCAATTCTTCTGCATCAACAATCTTTTTGTCATAGCGTTCATTGATTTCGGTGAGGATTTTTTCTGTAAGTTCGTCAACATCAGTTTCTTCAACCATTTCCGCCGTCACGAAATTTGTGCCTTTTGGGAGAAGCTTGTCTTCGAGTGCGGTATTAAGTGCTTTCACGTCCCATTCAAATGAGTTTTTGTCATCGTCAACATACTCGCGCACAAGTGGAACAACAATGTCTGGGAACATATCCAAAATTTGTTGATGAACATCTTCCCCGTCAAGAACCTTGTTTCTTTCAGAGTAAATGAGTTCACGTTGTCTGTTCATGACATCATCAAATTGCAAAACTGTTCGGCGAGCGGCGTAGTTTTGTGCCTCAATTCTCTTTTGTGCTTTTTCAATTTGTTTTGAAAGAATTTTGAGTTGGAAAGGAGTGTTTTCGTCAACCTTGAAGAAGTTTGCGATGCTTTGCATCTTTTCTCCACCAAATCTCACTGCAAGGTCATCTTCAAGCGAAATAAAGAACACGCTGCTTCCTGGGTCACCTTGACGTCCAGCACGACCACGAAGCTGGTTGTCAATACGTCTGCTTTCGTGACGCTCAGTTCCGATGATGTGAAGTCCGCCAAGAGATTTGACCTCTTCTTTTTCTTTATCAGTTATATCTTTATATTCTTTTAGATATTCAACATATTTATTATGGGCGTCCATAACTTCATCGCTTCCACCAACAATGTTTGATGTTGCGAGAGAAATTATTGCGTCCGTAATCCCTTCATCTTTAAGTTTTTTCTTTGCAAGCGCTTCCGCATTTCCGCCGAGCAAAATATCTGTTCCACGACCAGCCATGTTTGTCGCAATGGTGACCGCTCCACGACGTCCAGCTTGAGCGACAATCTCGCTTTCTTGTTCGTGATTCTTCGCGTTAAGCACTGTGTGAGGGATTTTTTTCTTTTTGAGGAGTTTTGAAAGTTCCTCAGACTTGTCAATCGTGATTGTTCCAACAAGAACAGGTTGTCCCACTTCGTGACGTCTTGCGATTTCTTCAACAATCGCATTATTCTTGCCACGAACTGTCGTATAGATAATGTCTGGCTCGTCCCTTCTTTGTGAAGGTCTGTTTGGTGGAATTGTGACAACGTCAAGATTATAAATATTGTTAAATTCAAGCTCTTCTGTCTTGGCTGTTCCAGTCATTCCAGAAAGTTTTTTATAAAGACGGAAATAGTTTTGGAATGTGACTGTCGCAAGAGTTTTGTTTTCATCTTTGATTTGAACACCCTCTTTTGCCTCAATCGCCTGATGCAATCCTTCTGAAAAACGTCTGCCATTCATGAGACGACCAGTGAATTCGTCAACAATAACAATCTCGCCATCTTTAACAATATAGTTTTCATCACGCATCATAACAAAGTTTGCTTTCAGTGCATTTTGAATGTGGTGGTTGATTTCAATGTTGTCAACATCGGAATAGTTTTCCATGCCATAAAATCTTTCGGCTTTTTCAATACCCTTTTCAGTAAGCGTGATTGCTTTGTGTTTCTTTTCAATCTCAAAATCAACATCTTTTTTGAGGTTCTTTACAAATCTTTGTGCACGATAATATTCGTCACTCGATTTCATGCCACGTCCAGAAATAATGAGTGGAGTTCTCGCCTCATCAATGAGAATTGAGTCCACTTCATCCACAATCGCATATGCGTGTCCGCGTTGAACACGATCTTCTTTACGAGTGACCATGTTGTCACGAAGATAATCAAACCCGAGTTCATTATTGGTTGCATAAGTGATGTCGCAAGCATAAGCCGCACGTTTTTGCTCTGGTGTCATTCCCGAGATCGCAACACCAACTGTGAGTCCCAAAAAGCGGAAGATTTTCCCCATCCAGTCAGCGTCACGCTTTGCCAAATATTCGTTGACTGTGACAATATGCACGCCGTTTCCTGTGAGTGCATTAAGATAGGCGGGAAGCGTTGCAACAAGTGTTTTTCCTTCACCTGTCCCCATTTCAGCAATTCTGCCTTGACTGAGCGCAATGCCACCAAGAATTTGAACATAGAAATGACGCATGGACAAAACTCTGTCCGCAGCCTCTCTGCAACAAGCGAACGCCTCTGGCAAAATGTCTGCAACCTTTTCGCCATTTCTCAATCTTTCTTGCAATGCTTTTGTTGTTTCGCGGAGTTCGTCATCTGTCTTTTTCTTGAACTCGTCTTCAAGTGCAACAACCTTGTCCGCAATCTTTTTTAATCTTTTGATATTCCTTGAATTTTCACTGCCAAAAAGTCCCATATTTTCTCCTATTGGTCTAATAATACAACACAACAATTTTTTTTCAAAATATTTTTAATCTCTTTTGCCAAAAAGAGACCACACCAAATCCACATTCAACAAAAAAACAAAAAAAATGAAGTCTTGCAACTTCACTTTGTTTTGGTTGCGGGGGAAGGATTTGCAGTGGAAACTTGCTTTCCACTCCGCTGACGGGCTCCATCGTCGGGCGCCACCAAGGCCGAAGGTCAGTGGGTTATATGGCTCACTACCCGAAGGTCGCGGGTTATATGTTTTCGTCAACGAAAACATATATGTCCTTGGACGGACTTTCAAACCTTCCCTTCCGTCAACGCAAAAAAAAATGAAGTCTTACGACTTCACTTTGTTTTGGTTGCGGGGGAAGGATTTGAACCTGCGACCTTCGGGTTATGAGCCCGACGAGCTACCTAGCTGCTCTACCCCGCGATATGTTGCCATTTTACACCATGAAAAAATCTATGTCAATATGTTTTTGTCGAAAAATTAAAAAAGTTTAAAAATATTTGTTGACAAGCACATTTTTATAAGATATAATAACCCCGCTTGCTAGATTTGGCGGCGTAGCTCAGTTGGCTAGAGCGTGCGGTTCATACCCGCAAGGTCGAAGGTTCGAATCTTTCCGCCGCTACCAATAAAACTTCATATATGGCTCCGTGGTCAAGTGGTTAAGACACCGCCCTTTCACGGCGGTATCATGGGTTCGAGTCCCGTCGGAGTCACCAAAAAAAGAAACACCGAAAGGTGTTTTTTTTGTGTGACGAAGCGGGATCGTGAATTTTTTTTGATTTCAAAAAAGCGAGGACAATATGTCTTCGCTTTTTGTTATCTTGTGACGCCGATTGCTTTTTTGATTTTTGCAAGCATTGGTGTTGCGATTGCTCTCGCCTTTTTTGCACCCTCTTCAAGAATTGCATCAACTTCATCTCGGTGTGATTGATAATAATCAAATTTTTCGCGCATTGGAGAAATTGTTTGATTCATTTTTGCAAACAATTCTTTTTTTGCATCTCCCCAGCCAAGTCCTTCAAGCATTCTACGCTCAAAGTCTTGAACCTCATCAGGTGTTGCAAAAAGACGATATAGTTTGCATATTGTGTTATCAGTGTCCTTTGCCTCTCCTGGAAGTCGAGAATCGGTGACAATTCGGTTAACTGATTTTTGCAAGGTTTTTTCATCTGTAAAAAGTTGGATTGTGTTACCATAACTTTTGCTCATTTTTCGCCCATCAAGCCCAACCAAAATGCTTGTTTCTTTTTCAACAAAACTTTCTGGCAATGTAAAAATATTTCCGTATCTATTATTGAAATAAATCGCAATATCTCTTGCAATCTCAACATGTTGAGTTTGGTCAAGCCCAACAGGAATGCGTTTTGAATTAAACAAAAGAATGTCTGCCGCCATAAGAACAGGATAGTTATAAAGCCCCATATTCACACCAGCATCGCGGTCAACTCCTGCGGCCTCATTTTTTTCAACACATGCCTTGTATGCGTGTGCCCTGTTCATCAGTCCTTTTGGTGTGAGATTGCAAAGTATCCAGCCAAGTTCCAAATCTTCTGGAATGTCAGATTGTTTATAAAAAATCACTTTGTTTGGATCAAGTCCGCAAGCAAGCCATGTGCAAGCAATATTATAGGTATATTCCTCCATTTCCTCGCGTGTTTTTACAGTTGTTAGCGCATGATAATCAGCAATAAAATACAAGCAGTCAATCCCCTCGTTTTTTGACATTTCGATTGCAGGTTTGATTGCTCCAAAATAATTACCAAGATGTGCGTATCCTGTTGGTTTGATGCCAGTCAAAACTCTTTCCTTCATAAGTCCTCTTAACAAAAGTGCGACCTTTTTGGTCGCAACTTGGCAGGGGTGGAAGGAATCGAACCCTCCTCTGGAGTTTTGGAGACTCTCATTCTACCGATGAACTACACCCCTAAACGAATATAATAATATCATAACCAAAACCCGAGGTCAACAAAAAACAAAAAATACTTTGTTAGACAACAAAAAACGAGGCTTTCACCCCGCTCATTACTAACCGATTTAGATTGTTATTCTTGCTCAATTTCTTTTTCTTTCTCCACATTCTCAAGTTCTTCAAAATTTTTTCCTGCAATTTTTTTCTGCAAAGAATATAAACTCATAGTGTTTCTAATAATGCAAGACAAAGCAAATAAGATAAAAAATACAACTAAACCTTGCAACAAACAAATTGCACCATATCCCAGATTTGCATATGCCATTGCTCTGTCCACCTCTTTAATTCCTGTTTCGCCAAGACATTTTATTGCTTTCCAACAAAAAATTAGAAATGCAAGTGCACTAATTGCAAGATATACATAAGAAAATATTTTTATCTTTTTTTCGTCTTCATTCCTCAATTTCATAATCCTGTGATTTTCCTTCATTATTTTTTTTCATGCTTTTTAACTTTTCAAGTTCTTGTTTTATTTCTGCGATTTCAATACGCTGATCTCTTATTTGTGAGTCGCAATTATAATCGTTTTGTATATTGAAACTCACTATATCGCACACAACAAATACAGACAAACCTGCCAAAAGCCAGAGAACTCCACTCGCAATATTTTGTAATTTTAATTTTGTAATTTCATCAGCAAAATATGGCGATACATTTGAAGAATTCAGTTGTGCCGTTTGATAAACAGCATAAATTAACATGACTCCTCCTACAACAAACCAAAAATACCCGAATATTTTTAATATTCCCATAGCATTAACCTTGTATTCCAGTTTGTTTTTCAATGACCCTCCGTGACTATTTCTGACAATTCTCATTTTTTATAACCTCCAAAAATGAAACCACTTCTTGCATGGTTTTTATGGTTTGACGATAACAATCGGAAGTTTTTATTAATCCAAAATTCATGAAAGTTTTTTGAATCAAATTATAGACAATCTGTGGTTTTTCCAACTTTTTAAGTCTAATAATCAATTTCAAATCATGACATTTGCCTTGTGTATCCGCCGAAAATATTCCTGCCCACCATCCACTGATTGCCGCACCTGTCGTCATTTGCCCGCCGTTTTCATAAATTTCGTATCCAAGTATTTCATCAACTCCAATAATAGACATTTCACCCTCATCGTAATTAATTAAGCAAATCTTTTTATTTATCTCATCAAGCACAATCATCTTTTTGTAAATGTTAATCTGTTTATCCGTTGTATTGTCTGACATATAAAATACTTTTGTCATTTGAAAACCATCATTTTGAAGTTTTTCGCAAACCTTGTCATTAATCTCTTTCTGTCTTTCTCGATTGTTTTTTTCATTTAGATAAAAAACAATGGAATATATTACAAAGGCGAATAACAACACAAAAATAAAAATCAACCAAACATAAACATAAATCATAATCACCTCACTACAAACCAAATTGAGATTTGGCACAAACCGTGCCATTTTCAAAACCTATGACAACCGTTTTTGCTTTATAGCTCCAAGTGTAATAAGCCAATGTATATCCACCATAACTTGATGAGGTGTCAAGAGTTCCTTCATTTCCATTAAAAATTTGAACAACTTGAGTGTAAGTCATTCCATCTTTGATTTGTATGTAGTTCTCATATGTTAACCAGTCCTGTTCTTTCTCAACATCTTCTACCCTTGCCAGCCCAACACTCAGTCCAACAACTAACGCAATGCCAATAATCAAACTAATGACTATAATCCAAACATTTTTTTTGCAATTATTGCGTGTATCTAAATTCAATTTTGTATCTTCCATAATTTTCCTTTTGTGGGTTAAGTTTCACCCATAGGGTATCACGCTGAAGAATTAATGTCAATTATTTGAGGGTTAATTTTAACCCGTGGATTATTTTTGTTTAATATTAAACTCATTGGTGAAAAATAACCCATAGGAGAAAGTATGGATATTAGCCAAGCAGTTGCACAAAGAATTAGAGAGTTGTTGGGGCAAAAACAAATGTCCCAGTATAAACTAGAACATCTTGCGTGTTTGTCTCACGAAACTGTCAAGAGCATCATGAAAGGCAAAGCAAAAGGAGTTAATCTAAAAACAATAATTGCCATTGCCGATGGATTTGGAATGACCGTTAGCGAATTTCTGAACTCTGACTTATTTTTATATGACAACCTAAATATTGATTAAAAATTACAAAAAATAATTAAAATTAATTAAAAATAAATAAAAGATTGAATTATTATTATAAAAATAAATTAAATTTATTAATAATTTATTCATAAAAAATAAAGCTTTGCGAAAAACAAGCAAGGCTTTATTTATGATTACATCTTGTCGGGAACATCAATCGCGAGAAGCGATAGACCAATTTCCAATATTTTGAGAACAAGTTTCAAAATATTTAAATAATTATTTTTTTGTTCTTGATTTTCTTCAGTTATTATTTTTGTTGCGTTATAGAAAGTTGAGAACGCTTGGCAAATGTCAAACAAACTTTGAGCAACATAGTTTGGCGCTTTGTCCTCATATGCGGCAAGAAGAGATTTTTCAAACTTGACACATTCAAGAATAATATTTCTTTCAAGCGTTCCAAGTTTGCCACAAATTTTGTCACTTGTTGGTTGACACTTGTTCAAAATGCTTTTGATTCGAACAGCTGAATACAAAATGTATGGTCCAGTTTTGCCATCAAAAGACACAAACTTGTCAATATCAAAAATATAGTCTTTTGCGCGATAGTTTATGAGGTCACCAAATTTGAGTGCGGCAACTCCGACAATTTGCGCAAGACTTTCGTCCCCTTCGCGATTTGTTTCTTTGATTTTTTCTTGTGCTTTGTCACAAATGAGTTGATATAGGTCGCCAAGTTTCATAACTCCGCCTTCGCGAGTTTTGTATGGCTTGCCGTCTTTTCCATTGACAGTGCCAAATGGGAAATGTCCAAGTTTCATTCCATCGCTTGTGAGCCCACAAAGGTCACAAACTCTGAAAACTTGTTTGAAATGCAAACTTTGTCTGTCGTCCGTCACATACCAAATTTCGTCCGGATTAAATTCTTTTTTACGCATCAAGATTGTTGCAAGGTCTGTTGTTGCATACAAATCAGAGCCCGTTGATGACTTGACAATAACTGGCGGCATTGGTGCTTTGTCGTCGGCTTGTTCAACTTCAACAACAAGCGCCCCCTGACTCTCTTTTGTGAGCCCTTTTTCATCAAGCAAATCAAGAAGTGGTCTGATGTATGGCTCGGCATCGCTTTCTCCATAGAACAAATCAAAAAAAACATTTAATCTTTGATATTCTTTGTCAACCGATTTGATTGAAACGCGTCTTATGTCTTGATATAAATCATAAAAGCCTGAAACTTTTGTTTGAAGTTTGACTGTTGCATCGTGTGCGCGTTTTGCAAACTCCTCATCAACTTTTGCTCTTGCACTTGCTTTTGGATAGATTTCGTTAAACAAATCCATTGAGAGCATTGGCCTTTCGCCTTTTCCACCAAAATAGAATGAAGTGTCAATCTCGTCCATAAGTTCAGCAATAACAAGACCCATTTGAAGTCCCCAATCACCAAGGTGTGCGTCCCCAATCACTTTGTCGCCACAAAACTTTGCAATTCTCTTTACACTTTCTCCAATAACTGCACTTCTCAGGTGTCCCACGTGCAAAGGTTTTGCAATGTTTGCACCACCAAAATCCAAAACGATTGTTTTTTGTTGTTTTTTCTCAATGCCTGCTCTCTCATCTTTTTGCATAAATTCAGCAATTTCGCAAAGCGTTTTGTCGAGAACAACAAAATTCAAAAAGCCCGGGTTGCAAAAACTTGCGTCCGCCACCCTATTTGGATTTGAATTAAACTCGTCAATAATTTTTTCTGCAACGTCGCACGGTGCAACATGAAGTGTTTTTGCAAGAACAAAACACGCATTACATTGAAAATCACAAAGGTCCGGTTTGTTGCTTAACCCAACCTCTGCCAAACTTTTGTCATATTCAAGTTTTTCAAACACATCACGGAGTTGTTCGTTAATTAAATTTTGTAGTTTCATTATATTTTCCTTCGTGATTCAATGGCGCGGGAAAGCGTCACTTCATCGGCATATTCAATTTCACTGCCCATGGAAACGCCTTGAGCAATGCGAGTGGTTTTCACCCCAAGTGGCGAGAGAAGCCTTGCAATATACATCGCAGTTGCATCTCCTTCAACATCTGGGTTTGTCGCAATAATAACCTCTTCAACACCACCTTCGTTTATTCTTGCAAGAAGTTCTTTGATGCGAATGTCGTCTGGCCCGCGTCCTTCAAGCGGGGATATTGTTCCATGCAAAACATGGTAAGAAAAGTTTGTGTTCTTGACTTTTTCAAGTGCAATAATATCTTTTGGTTCTTTGACAACACAAATAATTTTTTTGTCACGAGTTTTGCAAAGATTGCAAACTTCTTGGTCTGTGTAGTTTCCGCAAACAGAACAGAATCTGACTTTGTCTTTTGCAGAAATCAAAGCATTTGCAAACTCTTCCGCCACTTCACGGTCAGAATTTATTATATAGTAAGCATAGCGTTGAGCGGTTTTCAGCCCAACGCCAGGAAGCGCTCTAAAAGCATTAACAAGGCTTTCAATCGGTTCAATAAAATTGTCCATCATCAAAATCCCATTGGCATATTTGGCATATTTTCTGCTTCAACCTTCTCAATTTGGCTGAGGCAATCAGAATATGCTGCAACAATCATATCTTCAAGCATTTCAACATCATCTGGGTCAACAATTTGAGGATTGATTTTGAGAGATTTGACTTTTTTTGAGCCAAACATAACAAGTTCAACTTGTCCCCCACCAATATTTGAAGAAAACTCTGTTGTTTCGAGTTGTTCTTTTTGTTTTTGCATATCTTCTTGCAGCTTTTGTGCTTGACGCATGAGAGCATTGAGATTTGCCCCGCCAAAGCCTCCTCCAAAACCGCCGTGATATCCTGCCATAATAATTCTCCTTTAATCAATAATTTTTATTTCACCAAACATGGTCTTCAGTTTTTCAATGTCAACCTTTTGTCTGTCGATTTGTCTTTCGTCCAGCACGATTTCAAAGTTCAAATTTTGTCCAAACCAACGAAATGCTTTTTCAATTTCACGCTTGGCAAAATCGCCCGAAATCATGTTGTAATTAAATTCCTCTGTTGTGTGTGCAACAAATTTTCCGTCACACAACTCAACTTTTGTTATATCCCCGCAAGCCATTTGCAATGCAATGTTTTTGTTCTCACGAAGATAGGTTATGACCTTGCCCCACAAAATTCTTGGTTGAATTTCTTTTTGAGGTGCAATCTCAATTTTTAGTTTTTTTTTACCAAATTTTCTTCGCTGACACTCTCAACAAGCGCAGCTTCCAAAAGCACACGTGGCGAAATTGAAAATTTAAGTTCAGAAAGTATTCCCGAAAATATTTTCAGACATTCAAAAAGCCTGTCAAGTTCATATTCTCTTGCTTGCTCTTCAAGTTTTGCAAACATATCCGCCGTCATGTTGAGAATTGAGTTTGGATTATCGCAAGTTTTTGCAACCAACAAGTCGCGATAGTGCGAACAAAGGTCTTTGCAGAATGCAGAAATGTTTTTTCCGTTCTGGCAAATGTCGTTGACAACCGAAAGTGCTTTGCCAATTTCTTTTTTGTTGATTGCGTCTGCAATATCAAACAAACTCTCGCGGTCATTAACACCCAACACCTGCAAGGTTTTTTCAAGCGTGATTGTTTTGTCAGAATATGCTGCAACGCACTCGGCAATCGAAAGACAATCTCTCACTCCACCTTCTGCTTTCACCGCAATTTCGCGTGCCGCTTCGCGTTCAATCTTGATTCCTTCTTTTTCAAATACACCGATCAAAAGGTCAGTAAGTTTTTCGGTTGAAACAAGGTGGAAATCAAATCTCATGCAACGCGACAAAATTGTTGCTGGAAGTTTGTGAGGTTCGGTCGTTGCAAGAATGAACACCGCGTGTCTTGGTGGTTCTTCAAGCGTTTTGAGAAGTGCGTTGAATGCACTATCAGTAAGCATATGAACTTCGTCAATAATATAAACCTTATATTTGCATGAAACCGGCGTGTATCCAATTTTTTCCCGAAGCTCTCTGATTTCGTCAACTCTGTTGTTTGATGCTGCGTCAATTTCAAGAACATCAACATTGCTTGGGTCGCTGAGGGCTTTGCACGCCTCACACTCTCCACATGGCGAGCCGTTTCTTGGACTCAAACAGTTGATTGCTTTGGCGAATATTTTTGCACAAGTTGTTTTCCCAACCCCACGACTACCACAAAAAAGATAGGCATGAGAAATCTGCCCAGTTTTCACTTGGTTTTCAAGAGTCTTTGTGATGTGGTCTTGGTCAATCACATCGTCAAAACTCGTTGGTCGATATTTTCGATAAAGTGCTAAATATGCCATTTCTTCTCCAATTTATATCATTATTTTATAACACATCACAAAACAAAATCAACCTTTTTGCAACGATAATCATTCGGCATAAATCTTTTTTATGATGCGGTTTGCAAGATTGGTCGGCAAAACTTTCATAAGCCAACAGACAAATTTGTATTGCGAGCCAACTGTTCGAATTAGTGGAGTTTTTTTCTTTCTTAAAACTTTTTCAATCACTTTTGAAACACAAAGCGGACTCGCACCATTTTGCTCATCTTTTTCCATTTTTTTGATGGACTTTTCAACCTTATGATTATAGTTTTGACTATCTTTGTTTTTTATTCTCGCCGCTGTAAATCCAGTTTTTGTGTCGCCGGGTCGAACACAACAAACGCCAATGCCAAAATCTCGCACTTCGTTTGCAAGTGCCAACGAAAAAGACTCAACTGCCGCCTTTGTTGCGGAGTAATAACTTTGAAAAGGAATTGGAACAACACCCGCAACGCTTCCAATATTGATTATTTTGCCATGCGTCTCACGCAAATATTTGATTGCAATCGAACTGATGTCCATAAGTGCCAAAACATTGACAGCGAATATTTTTTCAGCCAAATCTTTTTGAGTGTCTTCAACCGCACCGCCAATTCCCATGCCCGCATTATTAATCACAGCATCGAGGCGACCTTGTTCGCGAGTTATCTGTTCAAAAACTTCAAGCATTCTTTCATGGTCACACACATCTGCTTGGAGATGAAAAAAATTTGCGTCTGCAAATTGTCCTCTTGAAACGCCATAAACAATATAACCCTTTTTTAAAAGATATTGTGCTGTTGAAAGTCCAATTCCACTTGATGCACCCGTTATCAAAACAACTTTTTTCATATGACATTTATAGCAATATTTTTCCTGCAAGTCAAACAACCAAATTTATGTTTAGAAAATATGATTTTTGAAATAATTTATTTGAGGTTTTTATGAAAAAATATCTAACAAGTCTAATCATTTTATGTTTTGTGCTAATTGGAACACTGTCAGTTCTCTCTGGGTGTCAAACAAACTATCCAGATAGTGCTTTGTTTGTTGGCAAAGGAGAAAAATATGAAACAATTCAGTCCGCCATTGACGCAAGTGATGCGAGCGGTCAATATATTGTTGTCAAATCTGGCTCATACAAAGAAAATTTGTTTATTTCAAAAACGGTCAAAATTGTCGGCAAATCAAACAGTGTCACATTAAACGGCTCAGCAACAATCGCCGCTGACGGAGTTTACTTTGAAAAAATCGCTTTTTCCGGAAAAGATATTGATGCAAAAAATGGAGTTATCATCTCCCCAGACAAAGATGTGACAGGTCTAAACATCTTTCATTGCTCATTCAAAGGTTATTCAGAATGCGGACTTGTGTCACTTGCAAATGAAGAAGCACCAAACAAGTTTAATGCTCTAACAATTCAAGAAACTTCTTTTGTGTCAAACAAACTCGCAGGAATCAAAATGAACAACATAAAATCATTTGTTGTCGAAAGTTGTTCATTCAAAAAGAATGGAAATGATGCCCCAGAGGACACAGTCGGTTGTGCAATAAGCCTCGACCTCATCGAAGGCAAATATTCCTCTGTCGAAGTTCATTCCACCGATTTTAAACAAAACGGAAACAAAAATTCTCGCAGCGCCGCATTCTCTTGTTCACACAAAAACAATTCTTTTGACGGCGAAATCGTGTTTGACGATTGCCTGTTTGAAGGCAATTCGTATGATGTCATATCTGGAATGGAAAACCAACCAGACACGTCAATCGACATTTGCGTAATCAACGCCCGTGGCCTGAGAACCGATGTCAAAAAACTCGATGAGAATAAATAAAAAAGTTTGTCATACGACAAACAGTTCGCAATAATAAAAGTGTTCCAAAAACAATCAAGATATAGCTCAAAAACGTCCAAATTGGGAGTTTGGTTTGACCCAAATGACCAACATTGGACGTTTTCAGTTAACGCAGCAAGTGAAATTTCAAAAATTTCACGTTTGCAAGGTTTTTGGCAGTTTTTTTTAGAATAGTGGTTTTCTTGTGAAGAATGTTGGAATCTCCACTCCCAGCATTTTTAGAACTGTTGGCGAAATGTCCGTTAGTTCTCCGTCTTCACACAAATTTATGTTTTTGAACTTATCTGAAATGACAACGAACGGAACTTTGCTCATTGAATGAGAGGTTATTGGTTTTCCGTCTTTTGTCAGCATATCGTCAGCGTTTCCATGGTCTGCCGTGAGAAGAAAATTGCAGCCAGCTTTTTTGCACGCCTCAAAAATCACACCAACCGCCTTGTCAACACTTTCGACTGCTTTTACTGTTGCCTCAAAATCGCCAGTGTGTCCAATCATGTCACAGTTTGAAAGGTTTGCAAGCACAAAGTCGTATTTTTTGCTTTCAATCGCCGCTCCAACCGTTTCTGCGATTTCATATGCTCGCATTTGCGGAAAAGATGCAAAATTTTTCAAATTTTTTGTTTCAATAAGTTTTCTATCCTCTCCAGGATAAGCGAACTCTTCTCCGCCATTAAAGAAAAATGTGACATGAGCATATTTTGTTGTTTCACTGCATCGAAATTGCTTTAATCCTGCATCTGAAAGCACCTTTCCAAGGGGTGGAGTCTTTTTTTCTGGCGGGAACGCAATCAACACATCTTCAAAAGTTTTGTCATACTGCGTCATGCAAACATAAGTGAGATTATCAAGTTTTTTTGTTTTGAACGCATCAAAGCCAGTTTGAGAAATTGCATCGGTCATTTCGCGCGCACGGTCTGTGCGATAGTTATAGAATATCACGCTATCGCCGCTTTCAATTTGTTTTCCCCCATCAATCACGCTTGGTTCAACAAACTCGTCAAAAACACCATTTTTATATGAGGTTTCCAAACATTCTTTCGCAGTCGCAAAATTGTTTTTTGAAACGCCATAAACAATCGCATCATAAGCAAGTTTTAGTCTGTCGTATCTTTTTTCTCTATCCATTCCATAAACTCTGCCGCCAATCGTTGCGATTTTGCCAACTCCAAGTCTTTTAATAAATTTTTCAATGTTATCAATATATTTTACGCCACTATCAATTGGCGTGTCACGCCCGTCTGTAAACAAATGTAAATAGACATTTTTGAGACCTCTCTCTTTTGCCAATTTCAAAATTTGTTTGAGATGAGTTATTTTTGCATGAAGCCCACCATCTGAACAAAGTCCCAAAAGATGCAAGCTTTTGTTATTCTTTTTTGCGTTGTCAATCGCCAAAAGAATTGCTTTGTTTTTGGAAAATTCGCCACTCTCAATCGCCTCGTCAATTCGAACAACATCTTGTTTTATTGTTCTTCCAGCTCCCATATTGATATGACCCGCTTCACTGTTGCCTTCCTGACCACGTGGCAAGCCGACCGCACCTTCGCACGCGTTGAGCGTTGTGTGAGGATAATTTTTTAAAAGATAATCAATATTTGGCGTTTTTGCCGCCTTTATCGCATTTCCATATTTTGACCTGCGAATTCCAAATCCGTCCATAATAATCAAAGCAACCATATTTTCCTCCACAACATAGTTTGCAACAAATTGAGATTTTAGTCAAATAATGGCAATTATTTTTAATTGCTTGTTATATCGAATTTGATTTATTAAAAAATTTTACATTCGTAAATTTTTCGACAGACTAAAAAAATGTCAGCAAATGCCGACATTTTTTATTTGTTATTTTTTCTTTGGACGACCTGGACCCTTTTTCTTTGGTGGTCTTCCTGGACCTTTCTTAACTTCTTTCTTTGGTCTGCCTGGTCCGCGATTTTCTTCTTTCTTTGGACGACCTGGACCTTTCTTAACTTCCTTCTTTGGTCTGCCTGGTCCTCTAACCTCTTCCTTCTTTGGTCTGCCTGGCCCTCTAACTTCTTCCTTCTTTGGACGACCAACTTTTCCAGTAGTGGTTTGTTTTGTTGAACCAGCAGGTCTTCCTGGGCCTTTTTTCTTTGCAGGTCTGCCTGGGCCACGTCCTGCTTTTGCAGAAGTTGGACGACCGCGTTTTGCTTTTCTTGGTCTTCCTGGACCGCGAGTTGGCTCTTCGTCCTCGTAATCCTCGTCGTCATAGTTGTCGTAGTCTTCGTCATCATAATCGTCATAATCCTCGTAGTCGTCTTCTTCCTCTTCGTCAGTTTCCGGCTCTTCAACCTCAACGATTTTTTGTTGTTTTTGTTTTTTGTTTTTTGATTTTTTGACAACTACTGGAGCTTCTTCCTCTTCGTCTTCGTCATCATCTTCAACGAATGCTGGAACAACCGTTTTGTTGTCTTTTGTTTCAACTTCTGGTTGTTCACTCTTGTCAAAGAGCTCTTGTTCAACCGCTGGAGTCGCTTCTTTTTGTTCCGCTTGTGGTTCTTGAACCTCTTCGGTTTCAGCAGGTTTTTCTTGCTCAGCTTTTTCCTCGACTGCTTTTTCAGCTTCGAGTTCAGCTTGTTTTGCTTCTTCGTCAGCCTCTTGTTTTTCTTTCTCTAATTGTTCAAGGAGTGCTTTTGCTTCGTCTGGGTCATGATAATTTCCATCAATATCAAAATATCCGCCAGTTTCATCGAAGTATCTTCCTTGTGGGTCATAATATGTTCCGTTTGGATAACGATAGTATCCTTCGCTATCATAATAGCCTTCATACTCGTCAACAGGAGGTTGTTCTTCTGTTTGTTCTGCGTTTTCGCCATTTTCAGTTTTTTCAATGTCTGGTGCTTGAACTTGTGGCTCTTCTGAAACATAATCTTGCACCGGTGCAGGTTGTTCAGTTGGTTCTTGTCCCTGTTCAACTGGTGCATTTGTTTCAGGTTGAGCATCTTGAACAGAAGGAAGTTCGATTTCTTCGGTTGAATCGCCTTTCTTTCCAACAAGTGCAGATTTTGCTTTTTCAGCCGTTTCAATCAGAGCATTTGTATAGAAGTTTTCTTTTTCAGAAAGTTCGCTATCAAAATTTTTAATTCTATCTTTGAGCTGTGTGTTCTCATAAGAGAGTTCTTGAACTTGATCTTTGAGCTCAACAATTTTTTGAGCATAGGAGTCTTTTGTTTCTGAAAGACTTGCTCTTTCTTCTTTTTCTTTTTCGTTTGCGACTTTAAGCAGGTTTTTGAAGACTTTTGTTGAATATGTTTTGTATTCGGCAAGCATTGCTTTTTCGATATATTTTCTTCTTTCTTCAAGTTCTGCTTTCTTTTTGTCAATCTCGCTAGTCAATGCTTCAAGTTCTTGATTAAATCTATATGTTTCTTCAGTGTTGTCTTTTTCAAGTTGAGTAAGTTTTGAAATTTCTTGGTCTTGTTGCTTTTTGAGGTAGTTACCTTCAATTCTGTTTGTTGAAGATTCTTGTTGCATACGGATTCTGTCAATATTTTCTTTTGCCGTTTGCATTTTTCTTTGAATCTCGCGTTGAGTGTTGTCGTATGATTTTTTGAGTGTGTCAATTTGACTTTCAACTTGTTGGATTTCAGCAAGAAGTCTGTTTCTCAAACTCAAATAAATTTCGGTTTCTTTCATTGCTCTGTCCAAAATCAAAGAACCAGAAATGTCAACTGAACCAAAATCATAAACTTCATGGTCAACAGCATTGCGTCTTGCTTTTTCGAGTTCTTCTTGCTCTTGGCGTGCACGTTTTTCCAAGTATTCGTTGAGGGCTGGAATGCCTTTTGCGATTTCTTTCTTTGTGAACAAAACTTCAAAGTCAACATATTCAGGCATTGTTGTCACAGCCTTGTCAATAAGTCTTTGGAAAATATGGAATGTTTGATATAGGTCTGAAAGGTTTGCTGATTGTCTTGCATTTTGATAGATGCCATAAATGCTGCCAATAAAGATTATCACTGATGGAATGATTGCAAGTCTGAAAATAACAGGCGCAATAAATGACGATTGTGTTTGGCTAAGTCCCAAAACAGCAGCAGAAAGCAAAATTGAAAGAGTTGTGAAAATGATTGTCAATGCTTTCATTGTCTTGATGTTATATTTAACCGAACTTGAACGAAGTGGTTTTTCAATAACATTGTTTGAAGACATATAGAAAGATGGAGATTGTTCACGATACAACATATATTGTTGCCAGTGGTATCTCAAAGTTTTTGGAACTTTTTTCATTTTCTTGTTAAATTCAATCAAATTATTTTCATTTATGTATGAATTATTAAGAAGATAAATATTTATCTTATCAATCGCACGAATGAGGCGGAACTGATAAGCAAAATGTGATTTAACCAAAAAGTAAATCACAAACAAAAGTTCTAGTCCAACAAAAACATAGAACAATATATCGAGATTTTTCATTGAATTTCCTATTCCTCTGAAATAGGTTTCGACAAAGTTAAAAATCCCATCAAATAACAACTTTGACATACAAACACTCCTTATGTTTTTTTGTTAGTATATCACAAGGAATATATTTTAACTAATATTTTGAAATATTTTTTTCAAAAATTATAAAAAATTATGACATAATTTATTAAATATTTTGACATTTTATAAGTCTGTGACGATTGACATCAACGACAAACACTTCGTCAATATTTTGATTAATTGCTTTTTGAACTGCAAGTTTATAGAGCAAAAGTTGTTTTTGATATTTTTTTATCAACATATTTTCGTCATTAATTTTCGTGATTTTATAATCAAAAATATAATTCTTTTCACCCAAAATCAAGAGATCAATTTTTCCTTGCACAATGAGAGAGTCTTCCTCTCCCCCGTCAACAATTTCGCTTTGACGAATTTTTGCAATGAACTCCTTTTCTCGAAAGACTTTGCCCGAAATATATGGACGCAAAAGTTCAATGATTTTCTGCACTTTTTGTGCATCAATCAGTGACACATTTTCGTAGTTTAATATTGTTGATATTTCTTGATTTAATTCACTCAAAGAATATTGTTTTGAAAAATCAATTTTTTCAAATATCAAGTGATAGAGTGTTCCAACATCATTTGCAGCCACTCCGCTCTCTTCGTGTTCTGCCTTTTCAAATCTTTTTGGAGAAAGGTTTTTTGATGCATAAAAATCATCGTCAAATGCAAGACTTGAAACCGAATTTTTTTGACATAAATTAATGCTATTTTTATATGAATAATTAAAGTTAATATATTGATTTAATTGCTTCTCAATTTCTGTCATTCCTTTTGAGAGAATTGGCGTTTGTTTTTCATGAGCAGTCTGCTTTTGTCCATCATCTGAATATAATTCAACCGAATAGAAATCATCGTTGTTTGCCACAAGAGAGTTTGTTGAAAGGCGAATGCAAGAAATCGACTGTTCGTCAAGCGAGCCCAAAACCCAATCAAGATAATTTGTTTTTGCACGAACATCTTCATTGTCAACAATTTTTTCAACTTTTTCAAAATCGCAATTTCCACTCAAAATCAAAGTGTTTTTCGCACGCGTCATTCCAACATACAAAAGTCTTAATTCCTCAGCAATTTCTTGTTGTCGAGTTTTGTTTTTTATGTATTCATATTGAGGCGAATTATATTCCACACCCTCGTCATCAACATATTTGGTTGCAAATCCAAAATTAGGAGAATAACCAAATTTTTGTGGACGACTTGAAAATAGTTCATGTTCGCACCCAAACAAAATCACAATCGGATATTCAAGTCCTTTGGAAGAATGTATTGTGTCAATTCCAACAAAATCTCTTTCGCCAGTTGAGAAGTTTGGTGCTTGCGGTCCTTCGGAACTTTCAAAGTATTCAAGCAACCAACCAATTTTTGTATCGGCATTGGATTCAATCAGCGAGAAGAAGGCTTTGATTCTCTCACACTTTGCAAGACCATTCGCCTGCACTCCACAAAAGTCATAATATCCGCTTTCAAAAACAAGGAACTTCATTGCAGCCGCAAGCCCTTCATATTGGTTAATTTTTTCAACCTTGTCCAAAAGCTCAAAAAATGATTTTAATTTTGATGCAATTTCATCATTCATGCTTTGATAGTTTTCAACACAATCGCAAAACTTTTTGCAATCGCGGAAACTGATTCTGATTTGTGACAATTCTTCAAAACTTAGTCCCCCAAAATAAGAAGATAGTGCAGAGGTTAGTGCGACATCGTCTTTTCGATTGATAAGAAGTTTTGTTATGTTGACAAGAACCAAAACCTCGGCAAAAGAGCAAAGCATTTGTTTGCTTGATGCAACAATCGGAACACCGCAAGCAATTAACTCTTCGCAAAGAGTGTCAACTCCCGAGCGCGAACGAACAAGAATTGTGATATCTGAAAAATTTGTATCGCGGAACATTTCAAGTTTTTCATCGTAAATTTGTTGAGATTTGAGTTCAAGAATTTTTTGAGCAACAACGCGTGCTTGATTTCTCAGGTTTTGATTGGTGGAAAACTCTGAGTCGTCTTTTGTCAAATCATAAACACCATCAAGGACGAGTTCGTTTTTTGTTGTCGTTTTTTGCGTCAAGCATATTTGAACAGACGGAGAATTTGCCCTCAAATATTCAGCTCTTGGCTCAAACTTTGAATCGACCGCATAATCCACTCCGCCAGTTTCTGCTGTCATTATTTTTGAGAACACCATGTTGGCAAAATTAAGAATATCTTTGTTGCTTCTGAAATTGCAGTTTAATTTTTTTGCAACTCCGCCGTCACCGTTTGAGAACCGTTCCATCATGTCTTGAAAAATTTTTGGTGTTGAACCACGGAATCCATAAATGCTTTGCTTGATGTCGCCAACTGTCATGACTGTCGAACCCAACTTGTCAAGAATTTGCATTTGAACAGGGTTTGTGTCTTGGAACTCATCAACAAAAACATATTTATATGAGTTTGAAATATTTTCACAAATTTTTGGATTATCCAAAAGCTTCAAGAATTTGTGTTCAAGGTCGGAAAAATCCAAAACGTTTTTCTTTTGTTTTTGATTGTCATACAATTTTTTGCCTTGTTCACATATCCAAAGCAAACTATCAATAATATTTTTTGCACGACTTTTCAATTCTTCTTCATTATCAAACCCAAAAAATTTCATTCTCGCTTTGAGTTTATTTAACTTGTCTTTGAATTTTTCACGAAAAGAAATAACTGCAAGGGAAAACTCGTCTTGATTTTTGCAAGAAAGACGCGGCATACTCATTGCCAACAAAACTTGTCGGTTTTGTTCAAAGTTCTGTGAGTCCCGAACCTCGTCAAGCATGTCATAGATTTTTCTCAAATTTGTTTTTAACTTTTCATCATTTGCCTTGTTTATATAATCAGCAAAAATGCCTTTATGAAATTTCGCAAACGACAAAATGTTGTGATTAAAATATTCCTCATATGTTTTTCTTCCTTCTTCCGAATAGAGAAAGGTCGAAAAATTTTTTATCCATAAATCGGCATCGGTTTGATTTTCCAAAAGTGAAGTGATTTGCATTGCCGCCAAAATAATGTCATTGTCATTTCGAGTTGTTGAAAAATATTGCAACAATTCTTCATAGTCTTGTGGACTTTGATTTTTGAACTGCAACACGGCGCGAGTGATTGACTTGTTTGTCATCATTTTTTGTTTTTCTTCAGAAACAAGTTCAAAATCCGCTGAGATTTTTGCTTCATAAAAATATTTTTTTAACATTTTTTGACAGAACGCGTGAATGGTCGAAATATCACAAACACGAATGAGATCAAGTTGTTCAACAAGCTCGGGATTCTCGTCCACTTTTTCCATAAGTTTTGTTTCAAGACGTTGCGACATTTCGTTTGCTGCTTGATTTGTGAATGTCAAAATCAACATTTCATCAAGATTTGCGTGAACTTCTTTATCCTTGCTTAAAAGAATTTTCAAAATACGTTCAATCATAACAAAAGTCTTGCCACTGCCTGCTGAGGCACTGACGATCATATTGACTTTTTTCTCGTCAATAATATCCTTTTGCTCTTGTATTTCTTGTCTTTCTTTCATTCGTTCTCCTGCTTTTCCACTTTTCTCAACATTCGATATTTGTTACCGCCATCTGAATCAAACTTGCATATGCCCAAAAACTTGCAATACTCACATGGAAGTTTGCCTGTGTTAAGCGGAGAAGGACTGATAAAACCCTCTGAAATGTTTTTGAGATTTTGCTCCATAACAGATTTTGCAATGTTCATCAAATTAGAAAATTCTTGTCGAGAAATAACCGTTTTGTTTGATGACAGCGTGCCGTCTTTTTTGAGTTTCACACCAAGCGCTTTGCTCCACCCTTCTTGACGAAGTGTTTTGTCAAAAGCGTCAAGTTCATCTTCGACCAAAAATCCCAAAAATGTTTTTTGATTTTTCTTTTTTCTTTTTGCCGAAATTGGATAATATAATGCACCGACTGCTTCCACGCCTTGTGTTTCTTCAAGCGTTTTGAGGTAGACAAAAATTTGAATTTTGTTGCCAAAAATAATGTCTTCAATTTCGTGTTCCGCTTTTCCCGTTTTGTAGTCGACAACAATAACTTTGTTGTTGCATCTATCAATTCTGTCAACAATGCCGCCAAACGCAATCTTTCGGTCGCCAAATTCAAACAAAACATTTTTGCCGCCAACATAACTTTCAACTTGCCCAATCTTGAAATTTGAATTTTCTTGTTCGCATATGATATCTCGGATTGTCTGTTTACATTCCCTTTTGATTGAATTCAAGATTGAAGCATATTTTTTGTAAGCAAAGAATATCGAATATTTTTCACTTGTTGAAATCTCTTTGAAAAACGAGTCAACAAATGTGTCAACATCAGTGGCTCTTGTTGAAAAATATTGTTCAAGGCACTTGTGAATAATGTTTCCAATTGTCGCCTCGTCAAGGTCAAGTGGTCTTTTTTCTTCAACCCCAAGCCCATATCTCAAAAAGAACATAAAAGGACATTTTGCATAAGTTTCAAGTGCTGAAACGGAAAATTTTTGATTTGCAAAAAACAACTCCTTTTTCGTGAGATTTGGAACAATATTTTGCGCCCCAATTTGGGAAATTAAACCATCAAAAGTTGGGTCGCTTTTTTTGAGAATATCAAAAAGTGAATTAAAGTATATTTCATCTTTTATATTTGGATTTTGAAGATATGAAACAAGTTGTTGTTTTGCTCTTTTTGAGTTCGAAATTTGTTTTGCAAAATCTTCGCTTTGAATGTCGCCCGCAAAACCAATTTTTTGGACATTTTCAGCAAACATTTTCACAAGCCCCAAAACAAAAGTTGACTCTGTGAGTTTCTTGCCGTCATCTCCAAGAGCCACCCACGAAACAATCAGTTTTTGCTTTGGAATGGAAAGCACTGAACAAAGTTTAAGCCTTTTTCGCAGGTTTATCGTTCTGATTGTTGGGTCAATTTTGACCTTGCCAGAAAAACGCGCAATGTCTTTGTCCGAAATGAGTCCAACATCTTTTTGAAAGTCTGGCATCTTGTCTTGATTTGCCCCACACAAAAAGAATATTTTGCCGTTTTCAAAAAAACTTTTCGAAACATCTCCAACAAAAACTTGATCAACGCCCAGTGGCACAACAGAAAGTTTCGTGCCATCAAACACATTATTCAAGAGAACAACAAATTCAGAAAATGCCAACCTTTCGTCCTTTGTCTCTTCTTCAAAAACATTGAAAATATCTTCAATTTTTTCATTTATTTTTTCATATATTTTTTGATTTTCAAGGTCGCCATTTTCCAAGTGATAATCATGCATTTTTTGTGTCGTTTTTTGCATGTCAAATGCATCAAAAATGTTTCTTAAAAACTCAACAAAATCAACGCCCAAAACATAGCCATTTTTATCAATAAAATGAGGTGTAATTATATTCAAAATATTTTTTATTTTCTCATATGTTTTTTCATCGTCTTCGTTTTCCAATTTATGTAAATCAAGGTCTTGGTCAACGAGTTTATATTTGTCCAAAAACTCGCAAATTTCGCTCCGCTCACAACCATCAAGGTTTGAATATATATTGGAAATAATGTCATACAAGATTGACATATCTTTTTCTTCAACAAACTCAAAAACAAGATTTAAAAATTCAATCGGTTTGGTTTGTGCAAGCGTTATGTCAACATCAAAGAAGCATGGGATTTCATAGTCCTCAAAAATCCTTTTCATCACGCAATAGTTTTCGTCAAGCGCACTGACTCCAACAACACAATCTGAATATCTGCCACCCAAAACAACGTGACTTTTAATCTCTCTTGCCACTGCTTCGAATTGAGCATCCGCCGTTGAGCACTCCCAAAAACTTGCAAAATTTTTCAAGTTGATATTTTGTGGGTTTGAAAGATAAATGTTGTTTGAGATAAAGTTCGAAACAAAGTTTGATGAAGTCACATTTTTTTCTTCAATTTCAATGTTCGCCTCTCTCGCCAAGTTTTTGAGATTGCTTTCAAGTGAAGTGTCATAAATAAATTTGTTTTTTTGCTGAGATTGTGGCGAGTCTAAGGCAAACTCAACGCTTTTTGCTTTTTTTAGGAGCAAGTTCACAATGCTGAGCCCTTGCGATGTCATGCTGTCAAAAAACGCAAAGTATATCCTTGTGTTTTCAAAATCTGCTTTTTCAATATTTTGAATAAATACATCAAGGAAATCCGCCAGATCCACTCCCGTTTTTTGCTTTTCTTCATAATTTTTGTAGATAAGATAGATGTCGTGAATTTTGTCATCGGCAAGTTTTTCAAGTTGTTCGGGAGTGACTTCGCTTGTTTTGAGTTGCGAAATTGTGTTTTTTATTTGTTGCAAAAACGAAACATCGATATTGGATTTTGGAAAAAACTTGAAATTATCTTTCTCTTCATAAACCGCTTTTCCAAGTGCAATGAGAGCGCCGTTGTTCGACATTGATTTTGGCATGGCATTTTGCTTTTGGAGAATGAGAGAAGCAAATCTGTTGATTCCCATAACTTTGATGTTTAGGGTTGAATCGAGCGCAAGTTTTTCAAAAACCAATTTTTCAGTAATGAGTGAGTATCTGTCTGGAACAATAATAATTTGATCCTCTTCAAAACACGAAACAAACGGAGCAATATCCGCAACCACTTGCTCCGATGCACTCGTTATATCAATTCCTTTTGTCAAAATCAACCTACTCACACGCTTATTTTATCACACGCGCGAAATTTGACAAAACATTATGCTTTTAATTTTTGCCTATTCTTTTTGGGAAAAGCATTCGCAAAATTTTTGAGCTCTCGCATTCTGCTTGACTCAACATAATTTTCTGCTTCTTTTATGCGCTTTTCTTGCAGGCAAGTCTTGAGATTTTTGTTTTCGGTTTTTAGTTTTTCAAGACTTGTCGAAAGATTTTTTATCTCACTTTCTTTTGACGACAACTCAACATATGCTTTTGCAAGATTGTCGTTCGTCCTCTTCATTTCAATTCTGTTTTGCACCTCGGCTTGCTCATTTGCCACACGTTTGACAAGTCGAACAAGTCCCATAAAAAGCGCTTCAATATCTTTGTCAGACAGTGCGCCTTTTTGTTTTGGCATAACCAAAATGTTGTTTGGGCAAGGTGTGACTTTTTGTTTGATGTTCACCTCAATCCCCTCCTCTTTGAGTTCCTTAATACATTGTGAAAGCAAGGCTTGATTGCCTTTTAGAACATTGCGGTATTTATTTTGAAACCTAATCATTTTTCCGAGATCGTCACCAGCAAGTTTTAGGCACGCCTTTCTCACACTCATGCCTTTTGCACACAACCTCAAAATGTTTTTCACAACTTCTTTTTCTTCTTTTTCATCAAAAGGCGTTTGTTTTATTTTTTCATGATTTTTTAAGTTTATTCCAAGGCGCTGACATTTGCTTTTGTCGTTCTGCAGTTGTCCCAGTTCCAAATAATAATAATTTCTAACACTGTTCGGTTTTCTCTTTGTCATTTCCGCGTAGTTTTTAAAAATTGATAAAAGTGAAAGATGTTTTTGTTTGCCTTCTTCAACAAAACCAAATAATTTTTTTATCTCCTCATCTTTCCACGAGCAATAAATTGTTTTCATAAATCCTCCACACCCATTATTGACAACGCGGCAAGATTTATACATATTTATGACATCATAAAAAAACGCAACTCATCATATTCTATCTTATGGAACGCTTAAAGTTTGCAATCTATTCAAAAACACCCTGCCTTGTCTTTTGTGACAAGGCATTTATTGGTGAGGTTGACCAAAATTCTTGTGCAAAACTTGAGATGTTTGACAATGAGTCGAAACGAATTGAAATTTATCCAAAATCAACAAAAGATTTGATATATTTTATTCCCTTTGCCCTCGTCATCTCAAAACAAGAAAATTTTTCTCCAAACTATCAACAATTTGATTTGCTGGATGGGAATTATGAAATCATGCTTAGTCCACGACTCGAACTTCACTCTCCGATGAGTTTTGACAAAATTTTTGAAGAAGAAAAAAAAGACACAAAAATCTGTGTCCTCTCTTCAACTCTCACAAAAATCACTCTAGAAAACAAAAAGAACAAAGTCGAATTTGTCCCAAAACATATTTTGAAACACATTGTTTGCAAAACACAAAACTGCGGAGCGGACTATTTTGTTCTTACTGCAAAAACGGAAAACAATCAGAACTATCTATTTATCTCAAATCTTGAACACATTGACGAATGTATGCAAAAAGTTTGTGATGACATCACATTTGATTTGCCACAGTTCTCAACAGTCAGCCTTTGTCACGATTTTTATGAACACGCACTCATCGAGAAGTTCGAGCTTGGACAAACGGGGGCGGTCAAACTTGAAAGTTTTTCGAGTCGCAAAGAACAAAAATCATTTTCAACTCCCGCACGAAAAGATGTTGCAAAAATATTTTTTGAGTGCATCAAAATGCGTGACTATGACCTCGCGCGAGTCTTTATGACAAAACAGCTTTCAGAAATGTTGAGCGACCAACATCTCAAACACTTTTTTCCAAAATTTTCTCAAATCAAACTCGCTCCTGAACGCGATATTGTCTTGCTTGTTGGCGAAGAAACAACCTATTTTCAACTTTCATTTATCGAAGGAAAAATTGACAACATCGAAATTTTTGAAAGATAGTTTGACAATTTATCAAAAACTGAAGATAATAAAAATGAGGTAATTTATGGAAGATAAAAAATTTACATGCTGCGATTGCAAAAAAGAATTTGTTTGGACAGTTGAAAATCAAAAATTTTTTAAGGACAACAAAATTGACAAAGAGCCTGTCCGCTGTCGAGATTGCGCAATAATTTTGAAAGAAAAACGCGAAAAAGAAGCAAAAAATGAAAACAAAAAATAATGGCGTTTGCCATTATTTTTCTTTTTGAATTAATGATTTATATAAACGAGTTTTGGCAAATTGTGTCACTTGCATTGGAACAATTTTTGCACGCTCTTCTTCCATTCCAAAATCATGAACAATTTCACAATTCCTTTGATAAATGAGATATGTTTCTGAAAAATGTTGATCTGCTGAAATCAATAATCTTCCAGCAACAAAACTTTCTGCCAATATTTTTGAGTCATTAAGCGGATGCTTTGAGCCGCCATAATCAACAGTCACAACTTTTTTGTTGCCAGAAGTAAGATACTTTGTTTGAGCATAATCTCGCATAAAAATTTTATCTCTTCCAAACTCTTCTTTTTTTATGTTGAATTTGTGAAGAAATCTCTCAAACTCGTCCTGCTTGCTTTTGTTTGGTCCGTCAACACATTCATCATAGACTGTTGGAAGAATCGACACATCAAAAGCTCCCAATTTGAGACCTTTGAGAATATTGAGATAAATTTGTTGAAGTTTGAAATCTGCTTTGACAATATTTGACAAATCAAAGCCATTCAAACTTTCAAGTTGTTTTCCAGTTTCCAAGCAATATTTTTCCACTTTTTTGTTTAGTGGAAACAATTTTATGAAAACGCAGGAATCAAATGCCAATTTCATATTTCATCCTTTTGAAAAAGTATTTTCCGCATCAAGATATTCATCATCTGGGAATAAATCTTTGTTTGTGTTGTCATCATTGGATTTGTCGTTTCGAATTCTGTTTATAACATCATTCAACTTCGTTAGGTCTTGTTGATTTGAATTTGAATACTCTTGCATCAAACAGCCCTCATCTCCATAAAGCAAGTTCGCAAGTTCTTCTTCAGGTGTTTTTTCAGCCTTTTCAATTTCGCTTTGAAGACCTTTGTAGGTTTTCATCACAATTTCGTCGCCATTTTGATAAAAAACGGGAATCATAAAAGATTTTTCGCCATTTTTTTCAATATATGTTTGAGTTGAGCCAACAAACACAATTCCCTTTTCTGAAAGATTTTGAGACAAATCTTCAAAAAATTCAGTATTGATTTCAAATCCTTTGATGCTCGAATCTTGAAGATGAGCAACAAGCGAACTCACAAAGTCACTGTCCGACCCTTCTTTTTCAATTTCAATTTGAGCAAAATTATTGTTATAGTCAACGCAAAAAACTTTTCCGTTTTGAGGTTTTATCAAAATTTTGAGTTCTGTGTCTTTTGACGAAAAAGCATCACTTCTCATGTTTGTTTCAAAAACGCCCAAAATGTCAAAATCACCTTCAATCTCAAATTTCAATTTTTCTTCAACTTGTGGTCGGATCATATCTTTTAAATAAGTATAGGCATAGTTTTTGTTGTCTTGGTCAATTCTGTCTTGTTCTTTTTTGTCATTATCATTTTTTTCGTTTTCAGGAAACAAGTCACCTTTTTGTGGCAATTTGATTTCAGTTGAATCACCACGATTAATGTAATTATATAATTGAGTTACTACTTCGGGGACAACATAGGCAAGAACAACAACAGACATCATAGACCACGCCACTTTTTGAGTGGTGGTTAGTCTATTCTTTTTTGGCTTTTTTGGAAGCATTTTATTAAATTTTTTATAATACTTTTTTGCCATAATCCCTTCGAATATTATTTTAGCATAATTAGTCTTTGTTTGCAATATAAAAAATAACTGCCAACGCAGTTATTTTTTTGCTTGTTTCTTTTTCTTGAAGTTTATTACAAACGCACAAAGCACAACGCCCAATATCATTCCAACGCAAACAGCAACAGCAATATCAATCCAGCTTTCGTTGTCGCATACAATGATGAATTCAGAGAAAGTTGAGGTCGACACAAGAACACTGTCGTCAACCACCTTATAAGCAAGTTCAACAAATTCTCCCGATGCATTTTTCCCATAAACATGAATGTTGTTGAAATTGTTTAGGTTTTTCACTCCAATTTTCATATTGAGTGCCTTATCCAAAACAAGTGAACCACCGTTTGCATCAAACAAACCAACCTTCAAACTTTGAACGACTTTTTTGCCAGCATATTCTTCACCAATTTGAAGATTTCCAACCGAAAGAACAGTTCCATATTTCATTGCGGTTGAGTTATATGTTGAAATCTCAACATTTTGATTTTCGAGTGCCGCATAAGTAATATCTGCAACCAAACCAGTTGGAAGAATAAGATTGTAGTTTTCTGCTTTGGCACCAACAAGTGCAAACCCTTGAATATTAACCGCAATATCATTTCCTGGTTGGCTTGAGGCAAAAATTGCACAAGTATTTTTGTCATAATCAAGCATAATTTCATTATCAACAAGTCCCGAAATAACAGGGTTTTTTATTTTGCAAATTGCAGTGCCATCAAAAGTTTTGTCCAAGACTTCAAGATTTAGTTTGACATCTTTTTTGAGAATCGTAAGTATTGAATTTCGAGTTTGGATTGCATAATTTTGATCAAGGCTTTCAATGCTCAAAACATAGTCTCCAACATCTTCACTTGACTCTCTCACAACTTCCCATTCGAGTTGATCGCCATCAACTAATTCGCCTTGCAAAATTTGAAGATTAAACACTGGGTCTGGATTGGAGTAAATTTTTTGATTTGCACCAAGTGTGACGACAAGGTTTCTTGGCAAAATCTCATAATAGGCTTGAATGTATTTCACTTTATAGTTTCTTCCAATATTGATGTTGCATCGAATTGGATATTTCCCAGCATCCTCACCCTCAGCTTTATATAAACCACCAGTTAATGTGTCTCCCGCAAGAATTTCCCCGTCAATGGTGTAATCAAAATCAGCCGTTATTTCTTCACCATAAACAGAAGAAATGTTTTGAGTGGAAACAATAATCTCTCGTTGATTAATAGAAAGTTCGCTCCCAACATAAGTGATTTCGTAGTTAGGGTTTGAAAGAGAAGATAAAAGTGGATATTTGCCAACATTTTCATAAATTTTCACACCAACATTTTCCCTATATATCTCGCCAGAGAGGTCGTGAGGGTCAACAAGTGTGCCATTGGTAATTTCATAAACAAATGATGGGTCGCTCTCGCCATAAACTTTTGCTGCGGGAAGAGCAGTAATCTCAATTTTTCTTGGCAAAATTGAAAGCACTCCGCATGTATACTTAAACTTGTAATTCTTCGGAGTCGAAAGAGTCCCAACCTCGATCACATATTCTCCAACATTTTCCCCATAAGTTCTTTTTGCCTTCCCGTTGAGTTTGACATCTTTATCTCCCGACACAATTTCGTATTCAAACACTGGGTCGCTCTCGCCATAATACTTTGATGCATCATTTATTTTTATTAAAAGCTCTTGCGCATAAATAAATAATTTTCCAGAAACAAATGTCAAATTATAGTTTTCTCCGGCGCTCAAAGTCCCTTGAGCAAATACATACTCACCGACATCTTCTCCCGCAACTCTTGAAACATCGCCACTGAGAATGGTTGAAAGTTCATCTTCAAATTGAAGTGTTCCCAAATAGAGAACAAAATCAGCAACAGGATCTTCTTCTCCATAATATTTGAAAGTATCTTCAACTTTAACCGAAATATCACGTGGAAGAATAACAAGTTCTCCCGAAACAAATGTAATGTTGTAGTGAGGGTCGTCAAGTGATTCATAAGAAATCTTATATGTCCCAACATTTTCTCCTCGTTCTCTTTTGAGTCTTATTGTTGATGACACACCAGAAACAAGATTTGTTTGAGTAAATGAGAAAGTTGGATCATTTTCGCCATAAATCTTTGAAAGAGAATTTGCCTTTATTTCGACATCGCGTTTTGAAATCGTGAGAATTCCAGTTGATGCAAATTTAATCTCGTAATTGTCGCCAATTGACAACGAACCAAGCTTGTATGAGTATCGTCCAATCTCCTCGCCGACTTCACGACTAATAGCACCAGTTGACAACTCATCAAAGGTTTGTCCAAATGCAAAATCTTTTTCATTATAAACATACTCAATTTCGGGATCAACATCTCCAAATTGCTTTTGAGCGGACACGATTGAGACTTCAATTGTCTTCGCCAAAATTTCAAGATAAACTTCACTTGACATACTCAACTCATAATTCGAGTTTTCAAGCCTCATGTTTTGAGGAATGTCATATAAATATTTTCCAACATTTTCGCCTTGAGTCCTTTGAAGCTCACCTGCAATTTGTTCGCCATCAACAACTCCTGAAAATTGCAAAACAATTTGCGGGTCAATCTCACCATATATCTTTTGTGTTGAATTTGCTGAAATTTGAACATTTTTTGCAAAAATTGATGCAAAAATCAAATTTTCGTCATAAATTAGCAAATAATTTTGAGAATTATCACCAGCAATTTCAATTTTTCTGATTGAAATTTTTTTGTTATTTCCAACATTTTTGTCTACAAATGCCAAGTCCGTTTCAAGCTCAACAACATCTTTTTCAAGTGTGTTCAAAAGTGTATGAGAATACTGAACTTTTGATGTCCCATCATAGGTTTTGTCCTCAACAACAAATTCAACGCGTGCTTGTCTTTTGATGATTTCAAAATTTGCTGAAACAAAATTAATATTGTAATTTCCGTTGTTTAGCGAACCAACACCAATCTCATAAACGCCAACATTTTCGCCAAACTCTCTTCTTATGTTCCCCATAAGTTCGTCACCCTCAACAAGTCCCGAAACCGAGAATCTGAGAACTGGGTCTTCTTCGCCATAAGTTTTTGAGTTTGGAATTGCTTTAACTATTATATCTTTTGGAACAATTTCAATATAGGCTGATTGCAAATTGATTTCATAGTTTGAATTTTTCAAAGTTCCGATTGCTATTAAGTATTTTCCAACCTGATTCGATGAAATTTGAAGTTTGCCTTCAAGTTTATCTCCGTCCAATAGTCCAATTGTTTGATAACCAATTTCAATCGCATCTCCATAGCAGAATGTTTGAGCCTCTGTCACAACGGTCAAAGGTCTTGGAGTTATTGTTCCATAAATCAAAGTGTTTTTGTAATCAACATAATAATTTTCTGCGTCAAATCCCACCAAACTTATTTTGTTGATTTTTACTTGTTTGTTTGTTCCGGCATTTGCGTCCGCAAAATTTGCTTCAAATGTCGCAGAAACTTCATCACCCAAAACAATATTGCTTGCTGTTGCAAAAATTGTGGCATTTGTTGTTTTGTCATAAACTTTTGCAACAACGGCCACTTCACTCAACTTTATTTCGCGTTTTTGGATAACAAATTTTGCACCAACAAAACTGATTTTGTAGTTTGGATTTAGTGAAGATAAATTGCCTTCGTTGATTTTATAAGTTCCTGCACTTTCGCCCTCATCTCTTTGAAGTGTTCCCAAAACATTTTCGCCGGAGGCAAGACCAGATGAAGAAAATGTCAGTTTCGGATCATTCTCTCCATAAACTTTTGAAAGTGCGTTTGCTCGGATTTCAAGAGGTCTTTTTGAAATCGTGGAAGAGGTTGAAGGAATGATGTTTTGAAGCGCATAAATTCCTTTGTCATTTCCAGAAAGTGTTGGAATCGATGAAAATTCAATCAACTTTTGCTCTCCAACACTGCTTGTGGCAAAGTTTGCAACAAGTCCCGAAACTTTGACATCGTGTGAATTTTCAACTCCATCAAGCAAAACATTTTCGATTTCTGCCTTTGTTGTTCCGTCATAAATTTTTGACTTGACAACAACTTGCTTGATTTTGATTGTTTTTATGAAAACTGCTTTGATTTTTGAGTCGTTTTCAATTCTAAATGTATATGATTTGTCTTTTGAAACAATATTCCCATTTTGTTGCCAGCCAACAAATTCAAATCCAGAATTTGCCCGAAGTGAAACAGTCGCATAATCTCCAACAAAATATTTTCCTTCCCCCAAAATTTTTGCAGGGTTTACAAAATCCTTTTCAACACTCAAATTGATTTGAGCAACATTGAGCATGAAAGTGATCTTTTCAGAATAAAGATAGTCGCCTGATGCAGAACTTTTTCTACATTTTGCACGAACAACAATCTTTGCGCCAGTAGGAGCATCACTATTGACATAGAGATAACTATCAACAACTTTTGCATAACTTTGCCCTTCTGTGATTTCATAAGAAATTTTATGAATGTTCTTATAATATTCAAAATATTGAGTGGTTGAACTTTCTGCAACAATAAAGTTTGTTGCAGAAAGCTTCATGACTTGTCCAGTTTTGAGAGATTGGCTCTCTGTCAAAATTTTACATTCATTCAAATTTGTCGCAAAAAACACTGTTGGTTCAAAAATACAAAACTTTGCCGCATATGTTCTGTTTGTTTCCTCACGACTTTCAAAAGAATAAACAATTTTTTCTGTATTTGTTGGAAGAGTCACAAGAGAAGTTTCAATCCAGTCTGGCTCATACACTGATGAATTTGAGGAAACTTTGTCTGATGTGAGTGTCAATGTTTTGTAGACATTTCCGCCTGCGATAATTTCAATTTTTATATTGACTTTGCTGCGCTCTTCGTTGTTTAACGCCAAAAGACCGCAACTTGCCCTCATCTGCATAAGTCCCGCGGAAATGATTTTTTGCATTTCAGTGCTTGGGTAAATTTCGCAATATCCTGAACTTTTTGCTTTAGTTAATGATGTATGTTTTCCGGTTATGTAATTATATTTATTAACCGATTCACCATTTTTGTTGAGATAATTTTTGTCGGAAGCTTTTGCTTGTGCGTTGGTTAGTGTCGTTTCGCCTTTTGAATTGCTGAAAGAACTTGCGGGATTATAGCCAGAATATCCAGTGAGAACAAACTGTGCTCCGTCTGTCCCCGCAACTTCTGCTTGAACTTCGTTAAATTTTGGCAACAAAAGAGTTATGCCGCATGTCAGCATTGTCATGAATATTAAGAGCAAGCATAACGATTTTTTCATAACACTCCTATCTTGGTTGCCTAATTTTTTGATAAGCAAGTGGGTCATCTTCAATTTTTGAATCTGGCAAAATCTCTGTCTCGCCCGATGGCAAAGAGTATCCTGTCATTTCAAATGCAACTGGCACGCCATAAATCTTGACTGCGCCTTCAACTTTGTATGTGACATATTGATAGGTCGAACTCATTTTTGTGATGTCAACATCAAGTTTGCTTGCAAATGTCAAAATTCCGTCATATCCCGCTTTGAAAGCAGTGATGCCTGCCATGAAGTAATATTTGCCGTTGTAGTATTTTGTTAATTGTGTTTGTTTTTTGATTATTTCTCGAAGTTGAGTTGTTGCCTCACCAAGTTCGGCAGCGATTGATTGACCATTGATTTCGTCAACATCAATCCAGTTCATGATTTTGACATCGCCTTCAAGTCTGAGTTTGCTGTTGTTGTTTCCAGTTTCCCCTTCTTGTTTTGCATCAAACAAAATTGAACTGAGGTAAGACGATTTGAAAATGCAATCACGAACAGTGACATCTGATGAAATTCCGTCATCATTGACTGAAAGTGTCAGCCCTCCCGAGAACGAATTTCGAATTATGCAGCCAGCGAATGTCACTTGTGCCCCATATGCACGAGCCGCAAATACGGCGTTTTCAACAATGCAGTTTTTGATTAAAACATTTTGTGTCATCTCTTTTGCATTTTTTGGAGTATAAACAAGCAACGCACAGCCTTTGCCTTCGAGTGATGAAAGTGAAGCATTTTCGTCAAAAGCATTGCCTCTGATTTGCAAGTTGTCAATAACAACATTTGATGCTCGAACTACAAATCTATTATATCCTCTCGCCACTCCATTTTCATCTTTATCTGGGAAGCTCAAATCAATCAAGTGCCCATTTCCATAGAATGAACGAGATGTCCAGATTCCATCTCTAATATTATAAACTATGTCATTTTGAATTACAATAGGCGCGCTAATTTTTGCTTTCAAAGCGTATTGCAATTGTTCTTTGTTATAAACATTAACACCATGAACAATTGTGAAAGTATAACTATCTTTGAGGAACAATTCTTCATTATCAGAAAGCTGGTCCTCAGGTTGAACGGTGACTGTGAGAGTTCCCGCGCCACCAACAAAAGTTAACAATCCATTTTGGTCAATTGTTGCGATTTTTGTGTCGCTTGATGTCCAAATGAGATTTGCACCAGAATTAATTGGTGTGATTGATTTTATCTTCATTTGATATGTGCTTCCGATTTGGAGTTGTCCGTCTTTTGTTTCAACAAAGCCATTTCCAAACACACGATATCCACCAATTCCACGCTCATCATCAATCGCGTCAAGTTCAAGTTCAATATCACTGATAATAATTTTGATTCTAATTGTGATTTCACAATATATTTCTGGGTTCTCAACAACATACGCACGAACAACAACTTTGCCCGCCTCACTTCCGGCAAAGAATTTTCCGGAAGCGTTGACCATCGCAAGTCTGCTATCTGACACAGTGTAGGCAACTGTGAAATCTTGTGCACCATATGGCAAATAGTCAATTCCAAGCTGCATTGAATCTCTTGCAAAAATTGAATCAGGAACATTTTGGAATGAAATGAATGAAACTTCGTTTGAATATTTGATTATTATTGTCCTTGAAATTTGATTATTGTTTTTGAGTCTAACAACAATGTTTGCTGTGCCATATTGAGAGAATGTGACATGACCATAAACATTTACAACCGCAATGTCAGAACTAGTCAAAAATTCAACTTCTTTGTCCCCAGCATCAAGTGGAAGAATAGAATATGTGATGTTGCATTCTGGAGAAGAAATATAGAGCGATGTGTCCGTAACAATTTGATTTGCAAGTCTTTCGACCACAACTTTGAACGAATTGGTTATGAATGAGCATACGCTGAGTTTGAATGTTGCCTCTCCTCCAGCAGTCGCATGCAAAACACCATTTTCAAAATTCAAAACTGAAAGCGAATCATGATTTTTGTTTTCAACTTTTTCAATCATTGCAATTTGTTGAACTTCAATGTCTCGTGGCACAAAACTCAAAAGTTTGAATTCAAAACTTTCTCCTGCCATCATTTTGAGAGTTGACCCAACAAAGCCAGATGTATCAAATTTTGCATCGATAATTTTTCCGTCTGTGAAATAGAACGAAATTGTTTTGGTCGAAACATTGTCAAAGCTGTCATACGCTCTGAATGTGATATCAACTTTCCCACCTTTGAGGAAGTTTATCACGCCGTTCTGAACTTTTGCGATTTCTTGATTGCTGCATTCAATTTCAATTTTCTTTATATATGCATCGCTTGGAGTTGGGACAACTTCATAACCAAGAGTTCCTGTTCCCACAACTTTTGTTCCATACATGTCATCAACTTGTCTTGAAAGTGTGACATCAATGTTTTGAAGAAGTTGCACAACTTCTATTTCAACAAATTTTTCAATCGCCGATCCATTGGCATTTGAGAATATGACTTTGAGTTTTGCTTTGCCACCATAATTTGCTTTTATTCTGCCACCATTTTCAATCAAAACAACTTGTTGGCCTTCGTTTTGCGGATTGTTTTCAACAACCGAGCATTCAAGTGCTGATTTATCAAAATCAAAGTCGCTTGGTGTATATTTTGAAACAATCAAATTTGTGTACGAATTTTTTAGAATTGTAATTTTTTGCGTGCTGAGTTCAAAATCTGAAAGTGCTCCATTTGTGCTTGAAACAAACACACTTTTTGAAACTTTTCTTTGATTTGCAAAAATCTTGACTTCAACTCTGCCCGCTTTTTGGAAAGTCAATTTGTTTCCCGACAGTGTCGCAATGTCAGTTTGGGAAAGTTCATATTCCAAAGTCTTGTTTGTTGCATCGCTTGGAAGAGCATTTGCAACAATCACAAATTCTGTTTTTGATGTCAAAACATCGTCATTTTCAACATAAATTTGTTCAACATTTTTATTCACAACAACAGAGAGTGTTTTTGTTATGCCGCTTGAAATATCAATACGAAGTTTTGCCACACCCCCTGCTTTTGCAACGATTTTTTGTCCGGATATTTCCAAAACATCATTTTTTGAAAGGTTTTCGACAAAAATCTGTTTGTTTGTTGTGTTGAATGGCGTCCATTTTGTCACTTGAATTTCAAATTCGTCACCAATCTCCAAATTGATTTCTTGTTCGAAATTAACCTCAACCTTTGTCGCATTTCCACCAGTATATCGAACGCGATATAGTTTTGAAACTCCGCTTGTATCATCGGCCTGTGCTTGAAGAACAACAATGCCGCTTTGCATAAAGTTGAGCTTGTCACCATCAATATATGCAATATTGTTTAATTTTTCGCCAGAACTTGAAAAACTTTCACTAATTTTGAAATTAACTTTTTTGTTTGTCGCGTCTGTTGGCAAAACATTATAAGTGAGAAGAACTGACGAAATTGCAGTTTGAAATTCTCCACTCAAATAATCAAGTTCGGAAAGTATCTCAAAACTTTGAATAAGTCTCACGACTTCGACATTAATTTTGTGATGAGCAACAATGCTTCCGATTTTATCAAAGAAATATATGTTTACACTTGTTTTTCCAGTTTTTTGTGCAGTCAAAATATTTGAGTTTAATGTAATTATATCTTCATTTTCAATTTCAATCGTGTATGAATCATAATCTTGACAGAATGATGCAACATCCAAAATCAATTTTTCGCCAACTTGGACAGAAACATCTTTGTTTGTTGGTGTGATTGATGAGGTCGATTTGTCGATTTTTTCAATCCAGAAAGAATATGTGACACTTTCATCTGCAACACATTTTGCAATGATTTCAACAACTCCATTTTTCTTGAATGAAAGGATTCCGTTTTCAATTTCGGCAATATCTGTGTTTGCAATTTCAAACTTGATAGATTTGTTTGTTGTGTCATATGGAAGAACAGTTGAACTGAGTTCGATTGAATTTTTTGTTGTTTGGATGTTTGAAGGATAAACAACAAGTGTCTCAGGAAGGCGTTTGACTTCGATTTCATAAACGAATTGAAGAGTTGAAACATTGACATAAAGTGTGCAAGTTCCGCCCGCAAGACCTTTGAGTTTTCCGTCTACAATGTCCAAAACTTTGTTTGAAGAAATTGATGTTGTCACATGGTTTGCAGTTTGATAAGAAATGTTTTTGAGCATTGCATTATTTGGGAAAGTTGAAAAAACTTCAAGTTCAAAACAATCTCCAACATAGATTTCGCTCGGAATTTCTGAAAGCACTGCATTCAATGGACTTGGTCCAACATATCTGATTCCAACTTTTATTTCTTTGTTCTTGTCCGCACTTCTGCCAACAACAGTCGCAGTGCCTTTTGAACTAAATTTTATGCTGTTTCCAAAAACTGTTGCTGGGCCACTAACAACTTCCCATTCAACAATATTGTTTGATGCATCACTTGGACCTGTTTCATAATCAAAAACAAAAGTTGGCTGACCTGTGATGAAAACATCGTCTTGTTTGTCAAGATTGCACAAAAATTCAATATTTTGAACAAAACTTTGAACAACAACTGTGAGTTTAAATGTTTTTGTGCTGTCGTCATAAAGCGTGACGCAAATTTCAATTTCAGCACGTCCACCATTTAGTGCTATGATTTCCCCTGACTGAACACCTACAACATCTTTGTTTTCGTCAACTCGATATTGATTTTTGATTGTCATCACAACAGATTTTGCGTTTGCCCCAAGTGGAGCGAAACTGAATGTTGGGATGAAGCTTTCGCCAACTTTGATAGTGATTTCGCTTTGTTCAAACTCTGCGGTTTTTGCGTATCCATTTGTAAAAATTATTTTTATGGTTTTTGAAATGTCTGAATAGTCCTCATTTGCATAAACCAAAACTTCAACCTCTGTCACACCTTCTGACACTTTTTGAACAACACCATCAGAATTTACTGTTGCTTTTGCCTCGTCTTTTGAGTGGAAGAAAAAGTTTTTGTTTGTTGAAATTTCTGGAAATGCTTTTGGTTCAAGTTTAACCGAGTTTTGTGCAATATGAATTTCGTCGTCCAAAACAATGCCCTCAGCGGGATATGTGACATTAACCAAAATTGTTTTTTCAATCCATTCCGTTTTTGACTTTTGAGCACGAAGGCGAATTGTTGCAGTTCCAGTTGAAACAACTTGAATATAATTGTTTTCATCAACTGTGCAAATTTCTGGATTATCACTTTTTATTTCAACATTATTTAGTGACATGCTTTTTGGCGAAACTGAAATATCCAAATATCTTGCCGCATCAGAAAGAGTTGTGTTGATAACTGCTTCAGTAATCATGATGTCGTCAACATATCCGTTTGTCGATTTGATTGAAATTGTTTTTGACATTGTTCTGTTTTGGTCTTCAATTTTGATTTCAACTTGTCCTGCTTTCACAAATGTCACATAGCCTTTTTTGTTTACGGTTGCGATTTGAGTGTCAGAAGAAGTGTAAATCAATTCTGTTTGAGTGGCGTCAGCAGGATAAGTTTTTGTTTTGATTTGATAGTCGAGTTCGCTGATGACAACATTTTCTTCAGAAACCGAAAACCCTGTTATTGGTCGAACAACCAAAACTGACAAGAATTTTGTTATTCCAGAAAATTTTTCTGTTGCACTGAGCGTGACAAAACCTGGATTTTTTGCAGTCAAGAACCCATTTTCTGATATTGTCGCAATGCTTTCGTCATAAGATTTGTATTCAATCTCTTTGTTGTCCGCCTCAACTGGAAGAACGGTTGCTTGAAGTGCCAATGTTTCGCCAACATTAACCACTTCTTTTGGCGAATAAAAATCAAGGTCGTGAGCAATTGTGTCATAAACATAGAAATAACAACTTGCTTTTTTGTTTCCGTCCTCAGTTGTTGCTGTGATATAGCATTTTCCATAACCAACAAAAATAACTGCGCCTTTGTTGTCGACAGTGGCAACATTTTCGTTGTCACTCTTCCAAGAAAGGTTTTTGTTTGATGCGTTTTCTGGGACAAAAGAAGCGTTTAGCGAAAAACTTTCACCAACTTTTCCTGACGAAGTTTCAGCATTGAGCGTGATTGAATCAACAGGCACAGGAACAAATCCTGTGACAGTATTTACAGTGAAATTTAAAATAACAATAATGACAAGTGGAATCGCAATCATCAAAAATATCAAAAGTTTTTTCATATCACACCTCAATCCTTTGATATTTCTTTTCAAGCCCAACAAATAATCTCAAAACTTCAATAATGCAAAATGGAACTGAAAACCCAAACAAAACAAGAGTTGAGGCAGAAATTGAAACAAAAAGACTAAGAATAATTCCCGAAACTCCAAGAATTGTTGCAATGATAAACCCAATGCTCAAACTCGCTGAAATATTTGAATTTGTGCCGACCATTTCTTTTGAACCAACATAAATGAATTTTGGCTTTTTGATGTCAATGTCGATTGATTTTGCAATGTTTCCAATCATAACAATTCCAACCCCGCCAAAAACAGTCATCGCCTCACCAATGCTCAAAAATCCCGCAAGGAAAAGAACAAGACATGAAACAAGAGTTGAAGGAATAATAACCAAGCAATACATCAAAAACTTGACGGTTATTTGTTTTGTGAATGAAACAGGAATAATTTTTGAATGGAAAAAGTTTTCACCCTCTCTTGTCACGCTGCTTGCTGCAAATGACGAACCAACGCTCAAAAACATAATCAAAATCAAAACCGCAATCCCCGGCAAAATTCCCGTGCCAAGTTTTGAAACACCAATATTTGTTGCAATCGAACTCGAAAAATAAACCATGAGTGGCGTGGTTATAGCAATTGTGAGGTATTGAAAAGAATAATTAACAGAACGAAAAATATTCAAGAACTCCCTCTTGAACAATGCTCTTGTTGGACTCATTGAAACAACTTTTGTGTTTTTTCTGAATGCACCAGTTGGACTTTCGAGATTTGAAATAAGAATTTTGTAATACCATTTTTTTGCAAATAAATATACAAGTCCGCCAAGGAAAAAGCAAATTGACAAATAAACAAAAAAACTTGCAAAAAAGTGTTTGAGAGTTGCAATGTTCCTGAACAAAACTTGAATATAAAAATGGCTTGCAACATTTTTTATGCTCTCAATGAGCGAACTGCCCAAAAGACTTGTGTAGTCAGATGTTTGCAAAATTGTGAGAACAAGTTTTAAGAGCGCAGAATAAACATAAAATCCTGCCGCAACAAACACAACATAGAGGCAAATCATAATGATAAACTTGTTGCGAAGGAATGAAACGACATACATTGTTGGAATTGAAAGCAACATTGAAAGGAAAAACGGAATAAGGCTCATCAAAAAGATGTCCACTGGAATCATGCAATAAAATCCCGCACCCGCCCCAGTTTTGACACCGAACAAAATCAAAACCGGAAACCCAAGCACGAAGGCAAAAACAAGTTCTTTGATTAATAAATATGTAATTTTTGAAAGAATGATTGCTGTTCCTGACACTGGAAGCTTGAGTTTGTCTTCATCTGGCGAGAAAAAAAGCGTTTTTGTTGTGATGCCAACACCAAACAAAAGCTGAACGACTTGTGCCATGAGAACAAAAAATATCAAAAACTCCCCTTCAAGGTTTGTTTCTTTCGCCATTGACAAAACTCCGTCAAAAGCAAACAACATAAGTCCAACAAACACCCCAAAAACAATGAGTCCCAAAACAATTTTGAGAACAATTGAAAAAGCTTTGGCGCCACGTTTTGTGCGTCTTGAACTATTCAAAAATTCAAGTTTAAGCAGTGTCAAATATTGCTTCATCAGTCTTCCTTTTTGTCTTTATCTTTTTTTGTTTTGGCTTTTCTTTTTAATTTTGGTTTTTCGCCCACTTCATCGTCTTTTGGTTGATTTGATTTGGTTTTGTCCAAAAAGTATTCTTCGAGCGAAACTGGGCTTTCTTCCAAGAACTTCTTGACATCAATAATCTCAATCAATCTGCCCTTGTCAATGATTGCAACTCTATCACAAATCTTTTCAACAATCTCCAAGTTGTGTGACGAAAAGAAGACTGTGTTTCCGAGTTTTTTATGTTCTAGCATATATTGTTTGATTTCATAAGATGATTGAGGGTCAAGTCCCATCAAAGGTTCGTCCAAAACCCAAAACTTTGGGTTGTGAATGAGCGCAGCCATAATACAAATCTTTTGCTTCATTCCGTGAGAATAGGAACGAATTTGATTGTCAAGAGCAAACGCCATGTTGAATTTTGCTCCAAATTTTTTGATTCGCTCTTCAATCAGATTTTTTTCAACGCGATAAATGTTGCCCATATATGTAACATATTCTCTTCCCGTCAAATTTTCATAAACCGCGTGATTATCTGGAACATAACCAATGTTGAGTTTTGCATTGATTGGGTCGCGCGCAATGTCGTATCCGCAAATTGTTATGCTTCCTTCTTCAAATGGAATGATGCCCGTGATGCATTTTATTGTCGTGCTTTTTCCTGCACCATTCTTCCCCAAGAAACCAAAAATCTCCCCGTCTTCAAGTGTGAAAGATAGGTTTCTAACTGAATATCTTGTCGCATTTTTATACTTTTTCGACAAATTCTTTATCTCGAGCATATTTCCCCCAATAAAAAATCCTTAACATAGTTAAGGAGATTATATAACAACGCGCGTGTGATGTCAATATATAAAAAAATTCGCCAGCAACCAGAAAATTTTCAACTCTCCCCGACCACCCACCCCTACGAACAAAACTCGGGGTGTTTTTTCTGTCAAAATTTATTACTATTTTTTATTCTTCAAGAGTTATGGCATTTTTTGCCTTAACTCTCTTATTAGCCTAACTGCATAAACAACAAAAGGACGTCAAGTGTTCGAGTGCAACCGCACTCGAATTCATTTCACACTTGACATTCGTTTTGTGTTTATGCTCCCACGAGGATAAGAATAAAAAGAAAAAGTTTTGCTCCCAATTTGTGCAAAACTCTTTTTATTCGTAGTCCGAGTTGACCTCTTGCCCCACTTCGTCAAGGACGCCGGGGTTTGGGGCTTGCGTTGCCCCAAAGGTTTTTTCGTTCTTTTTTGACTCCAAAAAAGAACATCAACCTAGCGAGTTATTTTTGCATAGTAATTTCGTGAGCGTTCTTTCACGCCAAACCCATTTGCCTTTATTGTGAGGTTTGGATCACAATACCACTCATAATTTTCAAGTCCGTCACAAAGAGCAAAATCTTGACGTCTTGAAAGTTTGATGACATAAATCTTGCTTCCTTCGAGATAGAAATTGAGTTTTCTTGGAGCAAAGAAGTATATTGCAAGAACAATGCCAACCAAAGACAAACTTGCAATCAAAATCCAAATCCAAAGGTATGGGTGTGGCTTGTTTGCTGAAACAATAATAATGCTATCGGTTGGAACATCAGAAAGAGCAAACGCCCCACGATTGATGACATATGAAAGTTCTTTGAGTTCTCCAGATGCGGTATATTCAAAAATCCTGTAATTTTTTGATGTCGCGTAATCATTTGGAAGGTCCATTGATAGAGTCATTTCAGAGTAGTTTTCACCATCCATGTTTGGTGCAATTTTTATCATTTCAATAATTTCTTCGGTGTATGCGAGTCGTTTTTTTACTGCTTTTTTTACAATGCGTTTTTGACTTCTTGAAATGTCTGTCGCCGAATATGAATTTCCCAAACAAAAACCGTCATCGTTAATTATTTCAATTTTTCCAATTTTCCCGCTGGACTTGTCCGAAACCAATGCTCTCGGAAGAACACGGACTGTGAGATAAACTGGGTCTGGAACAGAATAGGTCATTGTTTCATCTGCCGTGATTTTTATCTTATATTCGCCAACCTCAACAAACTCATTAAGGACTTCTGTTTCTTCGTTTTCAATAATTCGAAACAATTTGAGGTCTTGATCAGAATTTATTAAAATCTTATTTTCAAAATCAAGAAAATATGGCGTGCCATCATAAATAAATTCACATAAATTATTTTCATAAAGCGAAGTAATCACTGGCTTTGTTTTTTCGGTTTGAGCAGAAACTGTTTGAAACTTTTTTGTATCAAAATTTTTTGATTTTGGCTCGATTTTTGACGTAAAAGCAACAAAACAAGCAAAAATTGCTGAAATTAATAACAAAATCGAACAAAAAATTAATATCTTTCGTGTTTTTTTCATCATTCACTCCTGAGTGCCACAACCGGGTCTTTTTTCGATGCAATGCGTGCTGGAATAAGTCCAGAGATCAGCGTCAGAACAAAACTTACTGCAATCAATATGAGAGCATGAGTAAATTTTAGCACAGCAATGTTTTCAAGTCCGCCAGAAACTTTTGCAATAATTGCATTTACTGGGAAACAGAGAATATATGTTAACACAACTCCAATGAGTCCCGCAAACAAACCAATGATAAATGTTTCTGCGTTGAATACTCTTGCAATATCGCGTTTCCTTGCGCCAATGCTTCTGAGCACTCCGATTTCTTTTGTTCTTTCAACAACTGAAACATAAGTGATTATTCCAATCATAATTGAAGAAACAAGCAGCGAAATTGCGGCAAACGCAATGAGAACATAAGAAATGATGTTTATTAGTTCGCCAAGCGTTCCAGTGAGCACTTCGGTTGCATCGGTATACACAATTTTGTTGTGCGCTCCGTCCTCGCTCGCATTCCAGTCGTCAATCAGTTTAAGCACTTCCGCTTTTCCGTCAAAGTCTTTTGGATAGAGATAAATTCCTGTTGGAATTGTGCTTGCACCAACCATTTGAAGTCCGAGGTTTGTTGCTTCTTCTGCTGTCATGTCAATATCAAAAGCAGATTTGACAAATCCAATAATTTCGGCTGGCGTATTGAAATTTTGTATTCCCAAACCAAAACCTTTGAGTTCTGAAATATCCACTGTGAAAGGAACATAAAATTTTCCGTCTTCAATCGATTTTTGAACAATCATCGAGTTTTTGCAGTCTTGTTGATAACTTGTTGCAAGTTCTGGAAGATACATAACTCCCGCATCAAAAACTTCAACAACAATATCTTCTCTTGGTTTCATAACGCCGCAAATTGAAAGCGTTTCACCCGCTCCGTCAAAAGCTGTTTGATAGTCGGCTTTTGCAAGGGTCGAAAACTCTGTGAGATTTCCTTCGCTGTCATAGACTGGCTTATAAAAGGTGTCATTTGAAATAACTTTGTAGGTTTTGCCAATGATGTCAGAATACAAAATTCTGTTATATCCACCCTCTTCATTCAAGGAATAGGAAATCCCAAGATTTGTCAACATATCTGTCGAAAGTGCACCAGTTGAATTAAGAACCAAAAGCACTTCGTTTTTGTTTTCAGGATATTTTCCTTCAACGATGTCATAGTTTGAAAGAACAAAATCTTTGTCTTCAAGACCTTCATAGAACAAACTTGAAGTCGTTCCATAAATGCTGCTTGTTGTTGGCTTTGTGTCAACAAGAATAATTCCTTCACTTCCTTCTGTCAAAACTTTGAGGTTTGTTGCATATGTGAACTGAACTGACGAAAGCGATTTTCTGTCACCTTTTTTATTGTCCTCTTCAATGTAGTCGTTGATATATTTGACAAACTTATCAGAAATAAAGTTGTAGTTTCCCATTTTTGCAATAATCGTGCTTGGATTATAAACTCCAAAAGAGCCCTCTTCCTTATCTGTCCCAACTTTATTATCTTCGCCCATAAAGGATGAAAGAGATGAATAATCAATCGCAACAGTCGAAACTGCAATCGGATAACCACCAAGCGTGTCAGTTTGCATTTTGTTAATATAATTCGTGAAGCCATTCGAGATTGCAAGCACGAGTGCAACGCCAATAATGCCAATGCTTCCCGCAACACTTGTGAGAATTGTTCGACCTTTTTTCGTGATTAAATTTTTGAGCGAAAGCATGAAAGCTGTGAAAATTGACATTGAAGATTTTTTCTTTTTAAACGCTTTTTTGTCATTTTTTTGTAAATTTTGTGCATTTTGTGGCAAAGTTTCAACAATTCTTTCAAGAGCATCGTCATTTTTACTTGGTGGATTGTTGTCGTCAACAACCTTTCCGTCAAGCAGTTTTATGATTCTTGAAGAATATTGTTGAGCAAGTTCGTTGTTGTGTGTCACCATGATGACAAGACGTTCTTTTGAAATCTCTTTGATGAGTTCCATAATCTGGACGCTTGTTTTTGAATCAAGCGCACCAGTTGGTTCATCGGCAAGAAGAATTTCGGGATTGTTAACAAGTGCACGTGCGATCGCAACTCTCTGCATCTGTCCGCCAGAAAGTTGATTTGGTCTTTTTTTGTACTCGTTTTTTAGCCCCACTCTTTCAAGAACAGCCATTGCTCTCTGTTTTCTTTCCTTGCTCGAAATTCCTGCAAGAGTCAATGCAAGTTCAACATTTCCCAAAACTGTGAGGTGTGGAATGAGGTTATAACTTTGAAAAACAAAACCAATCGAGTGGTTTCGATAAGTGTCCCAATCTCCACTTTTGAATTTTTTTGTTGATTGTCCTTTGATGATGAGGTCGCCACTCGTATACTGGTCAAGCCCACCAATGATGTTGAGCATTGTGGTCTTTCCGCAACCACTTGGCCCAAGGATTGAAACAAATTCATTATGTCGAAAAGCCATGCTAACACCTTTTAGTGCTGGCACAACATTGTCTGCAAGTTTGTAATCTTTCTTTATATCTTTTAGTTCAAGAATATATTTTCCCATGCTTTTATCTTACCACTAGAGTTATTTATAGTCAATTTTATTTAAAAAGGTGCAAAAAAATAAACTGCAATTTTACAAATAAAAAACAACCAATCTTAACAAATTTGCTATGTTTGCTCATATTCTCTTCCATTTTTTTTATGAATATGTTATTATAAAACCCACATAGGAGTATGCATGAAAAAATATTTAATTCTTACGGTCACCGCTGGCGAAGGACACAACTCCATCGCAAAAGCAATTGAAAACGAACTCAACAAAAATCCAGAAAACATAATTGAAAAAGTTGATATTTTCAAAGAATTTGCAAAACCTTCAAAAGTCAAATTTATCAATGACGGATACATACTTGCTTGCAAGCATCTGCCAAAACTCTATAATATGTTTTTCCGTATGTATCAAAAAAGAAATCCAAACAGACGAAACACCGCCCCTGCTCAAGGCACAGTTAAAAAAGAAACACCAAAGCTTCTCAAACTCATTGAAGAAAAAAATCCTGACGTCATCATTTGCACGCATTTCTATCCTGCAACCATAATTACAAATTTGCGCAAAAAATATGAAATTAAAGCAAAAGTTGTTTCAATTTTGTTTGATTACACCGTTCACCCATTTTTCGAGTGCGCAAATGGTGTGGATTTCATGTTTACGCCAGATTGTTCTTTCAATGATATTCTGATAAAAAAGGGTTATCGCGAAGAACAACTCAAAGACCTTGGACTTCCGGTCAAAACAGAATTTTCCGAATTTATGGATAAAAACGAAGCGAGAGAAAAACTTGGTTTCCAAAAAGATTTGCCACTCGTCATGATCATGCTTGGCGGCGGCGGATTTGGTGGTGCTGACAAAATGCTTAAAAAACTTCTCAAATGCAAACATAAAATTCAAATTGCAGTCGTCAACGGAAAAGACGCGGAAAGCAAAGAAAAAATTGATAAATTTCTTCAAAAAACAAAAACAGAACACATTGTCAAAAACTATGGTTTTATCGACTTTGTCTACACGTTGATGAGCGCAAGCGATATTTTGGTTGGCAAATCAGGCGGAGTTTCAGTCAACGAAAGCATGAACAAAAATCTTCCACTTGCCCTTTCACATAATCTTGTCGCACAAGAATATGACAACATGGTTTTCCTCACAACTCACAATGCCTGCATCAACCTAACAAAAAAATATACACTCACAAAAGCCATTGATGACCTCTGCGAAAACCCAAACAAACTTGAACAAATCAAGTCAAACATTCAAAAAATCAAAAAGCCAAATGCAACGCGCGACATAGTTAAATTCTGCGAAGCATTATAGTTGTCCACAAATCCACAAAAAATTATCCACCGCCATTGTGCATAAGTGGATAATTTTTTTTGCATTAAAAAACCAGTGTCAAAGTATATTACTTTATGAAATTTTTTGTATTAAAGAAAAAACATATCATGTTGTTTTTAACAATCTTGCTTGTTGCCATAATCGTTGTTGTTGCGACTTTATCCTTCATCAAGACGTCAAGCCCCAAAAGGACCTACACTGTTGTTATTGATGCGGGTCATGGCGGCATTGATGGAGGGAGTGTTGGCGTTGTCACAAAAAATGATGAAAATCATCTCAACCTTGAATATGCAAAATGCCTAAAAAATTATTTTGAAAACTTTAACATCGGTGTTGTGATGACTCGCTCAACCCTTGACGGACTCTATTCCCCAATCGCCAAAAACAAGAAAAAAAGTGATATGCAAAAACGCAAAGAAATCATTGAGAAAAGCGGTGCGGATTTGGTTGTTTCAATTCACATGAACAGCTTTCCAACAAAAGCCTCTCGTGGCGCTCAGGTTTTTTATGACAAAAACAACGAAAGCGGAAAAGCACTTGCTGACTGCATTCAAAAAAGATTTGTTTTGGACATTGAAAACGCAAGAAAAACTGCAAAACATGGTGATTTTTTTATGGTCAACTGCACCCCGCTTCCTTCCGTTATTGTTGAGTGCGGTTATCTTTCAAATCCAAATGAGGATCGACTTCTTTCGACAAATGCCTACAAAGAAAAAATCTGCTATTCGATTTTTTGCGGCGTTCTCCAATTCCTGGGAGTGAACAATGTCTAAAAATTTGACCTTTTGTCATTTTTATGAAATACTTGAAGAAAAATGGAGGAAAATATGAAAAACAGAAGTCGAGCCAAAAAAAAATAACGACAATATGTTTGACAGCCTTGAAAAACTCAACAAACTCCGACTTGACGAAGAATCACTCAAGAAGAATTTGAACAAATGAAAAAGAAAATAATCGAATAAAAAAGCACGCCCAACGGAGTGTTTTTTCCTATTTTATTTCTCTACCTTTTGAATTGGTGAATGTTCCACACAGAATCATAATGAAGTCAACAAGTGCTCCAATTCCAAACACACCGCCCGTGAAAAGCCAAATCAGACCAGTGCCAATTTTGCCAACAACAAAACGGTGAATTCCAAACACACCAAAAAAGAAACAAATTAATGCAAGACCAACTCTACTCATATATCCTCCAACATTAATTTGTTTCAATTTTTATTTTTTATTTATTCCAAGTTTTCGTCATAAAACTTTTGTGTTTGACTATTTTTTTGTTTGTTTTGCACCGCAATGAGGACATTCAAATTTATCACTTTGAAGTTCTGCCCCGCAGTATGAACAAGTCTTTGTTTTTTGACTGTGTTTTGAAATGATTTTTTCCATTTCTTCGTTTTGTTCAGCAACTTTTTCCATTTTTCTTTGTTTGACAACTGGGTCAGCAGTGTAAACAATGCTTGAAATTCCAACCGCAACAAACACTCCAAACGAAACAAGAACACCGCCGCCAAAAATTCTTCCACTTTTTGCGCTCGATGCTGCAAACCAGCCACTGCTATTCATGTCAGGAACGCTTGAGGTTGCCCCCAAAATAACCAGAACAAGTCCCCCAACAATCATGCATATTCCAATTATCAATGGAATTAAAAAATATTTTTTTGGTTTTTCTTTCACAATCTACTCCTGCGGATAAATTTTGTTTTCAATAAACTCAACAGTTTCATTCAAATCGACATTTTCAATCACATAATCAAAATTGCCTTTGTGACTTTCTTCAAAATCAAATCTTTCAAGGCGTTTTGCAACTTCTTGTTCGCCACGATTAATCAAGCGTTTTTCCACCTCGTCTTTTGGACAAGTGAGATAGATAGAAATGATTTTCACCTTGTCTTTTAGTCTTGAAACGTAATACTTTTGTCCCAAAACCCCAAGGTCTTTGATGTAATCATGTTTGTCCTCAATAATATCTTGAACAGACGAATTCAATGTTCCGTAGATATTGCCATGGATTTCTTCGTGTTCAAAAAGTTCATTGTTGTCAAGCTTCTTTTGCATTTCATCAAAATTGAGGTAAATATAACCTTTTCCAACTTCGTGTTCTCTTGGCTTTCTTGTCGAGCATGACATGAGATACCTGAGGTTGCTGTTTCTTTTTAACAATTCTTCAATAACCGTATTTTTCCCAACGCCCGATGGCCCTGCAATAATTACAAACATAACGTCTCCTTTGTATGTTTTTATTCTATCATTTTTGTCATTATTGTCAAATGATATAAACCATATGATGCTGTTCTGATTGAAAATGTTTCCTTCTTCTTGACAAAACCTCATATGACATATTTTTTGCAAAAAAAAGAACCCCATTTGAAGTTCTTATTCAAAATATCGTTCGCAATCAACTTGTTTTGCAAAAACCGAATAACCTTGGTCGAAATCGCTTTGTTTTATGCAGTTAAATTCGTCACCAACTTGGACTTCTGAAAAACCGCAATTTTTATAAAACTTTTTAAGATGTGTTTGAGTCTGCTTTTCGTTTTCAACATCAAATGCGCCCGCTTGAAGAACAATGGAACTAATGTCTGAACTAGCACAAAGTGAAGGCAAAAACGATGAAAGCATACGAGAAGCAAACCCCATACCTCTATATTGAGGTTCAGTTTCAATTTCGTCAACAAAGCAACGAGTTTGTGTGTTTCTGCGTCCAAGGTGCTCAACCAAAACTGTTGAATTAAAAATTGGTCCAACAAGTTTGCCATTTTCAACTTTATATCCCTCAATTTTGCCACAAGGTTTAAGAATTGAGAAATCATCTTCACTCTCAACAACTTGACTTTCATTTTGTTTTGCGAAAGCTTTGTTCACATAATCACAAATACCTCTGAGTGACATCATGTTTCCGCCACCCAAAAGAAAATCTGTTGCAAGTTCAAGAATTCTTGAATTATTTTGGAAATGGATAGAAAAAGCATTAAAAACAGGTTTGCCATCAGCAATTAATTTATTTATTTCTGCAATGTCTTTTTCAGAAACAGCCGTGACTTTTTTTGCTTGCGCATTATACATTTGAACAAAAGTTCCATGCTCGTTTTGATAAACACAAACAGCATTTGGTTGAACTCCATATTCTTTGCATATTTTTTGCTTTAACTCTTTTGTATCCATATGCCCCTCAATCATTATATTATATATGTTATCAAATTATATTTTTTTGTCAACAACAAAATTAAATTTTGACAACACTTGAAGCGGTGAGATTTGTGTCCGAAAGCCCCTCGCCCTTCTTCATCATAAAGTATGCCGCACTGCCAATCATTGCAGCATTATCTGTGCAAAGTCCCAGCTCTGGCATAAATAGACTGATATTTTGTTTTTCGCACTCGCCTTTAAGCATTTCTTTAAGTCGTGAATTTGCTGAAACACCGCCCGCCACAACAAGCTTGTCCATGCAATATTCGCGAGCGGCACGAGTTGCTTTTTTGACAAGTTCTCCACAGACTTCTTCTTGAAATGAAGCGGCAACGTCTGCTTTGTTTATTTCCTCGCCCTTTTGCTCTTGGTTGTGAACATAATTAATCACAGCGGTTTTCACGCCTGAAAAAGAGAAATTATATGTTCCAACAAGCGGAGTTTTGCAAAAAGTTATTTCACTTTTCCCCTCTTTTGCGAGTTTGTCAATTTTTGGCCCGCCGGGATAACCAAGTCCCAAAACACGTGCAACTTTATCAAAACATTCTCCGACCGCATCATCAATGGTTGAGCCAATGAGCGTTCTTTGATTGTAGTCTTCAACTTTGAGAATCGCCGTGTGTCCACCGCTTGTCAACAAACACATATAAGGCGGAACGAGTTGTGGATATGTGAGATAGTTCGCCGCAATATGCCCCTCAATATGACTTACTGCAACGAGCGGAATATTGTTTTCAAATGCGAGTGCTTTTGCAAAATTTACGCCAACCAAAAGTGCGCCAATAAGTCCTGCACCATATGTGACCGCAACAAGGTCGATGTCTTTAATCTCAAGTTTTGCCGCAGCCAAAGCTTCTTTTGTGACATTGGAGATTGCAAGAATATGATTTCGTGACGCAACTTCTGGAACAACCCCACCAAATCTCACATGAATTGGAATTTGAGTTGAAACAATATTCGAAAGAATTTTTCTTCCGTTTTCAACAACTGCAACACTTGTTTCATCGCACGAAGACTCAAATGCAAGCACTCGCACGCACTCTTTGTCTTTTAGGTTTTCAAATTTTTGTTTTGCTTGTTCAAAATACATTTTATTCTCCTTGCTCCACCCCGTTTGATGCTTGGCTCTCTTGGGTGTTTGATGCATGGTTCTGTTCAACAATCAAATTGATTTTGTTTTGTTTGCTTGCTCTCAAAGCATGACGATTGCTGTTCAAAACATAAATTGCTTTGACACTTGGAATGTCAATATGTGGCACAACAATCAACGAATCGTAAAAATCTTTTGGCTTCGTTATGTTCGACAGTTCACTCTCGACAAAATCTTGATATTGCTCCTCAATTTTAGAGAATTCTTCCTCATCTTGAATTTCAAGCGCACGACTACTGCGTTTTTCATACATTATTTTCATAAAAACAAATTTCAAAAACGCACTCTTATTCAGCATGATATAATCTTCGCCACTTTGCTCAAAAGAAATCATGACATTTTCATCATTTAAAAACTTTTTGCAAATTGCTGGAGTTGAAAACGCACAAATTGAATTTTCAATCCAATCTTCTTTGTCAAGATATTGCAAAACATCAGGCAAATCATAGGTGAAATCGTCCTGATATGTTCCTGCAAAATCGTCACATTCAATGCTTCCAATTCGGTTTGGATTATTGGCGATTTTTTCTTCAAAGACATAATTTGGAATCAAACAATATAATCTCATCTAACCCTCCGTAACCTTGTTGCTTTTAATCAAATAAGTGTTAATAAATTGTTGAATATCGCCGTTCATAACAGCATTTATATCACTGGTTTCATAATTTGTTCTGTGGTCTTTGACCATTGTGTATGGTTGAAAAACATATGAACGAATTTGACTGCCCCACTCAATCTTCTTGATTTCGCCTCGAATTGCGTTGAGTTTTTCCATTTCTTCTTGTTCTTGCTTTTCAACCAGTTTGCTATAAAGCATGCTCATCGCGGTTTCTCTGTTTTGGATTTGAGAACGCTCTGTTTGACAAGCTACAATAATGCCTGTTGGAATGTGAGTAATTCTGATTGCACTCTCAGTTTTGTTGACGTGTTGTCCGCCTGCACCGCTGCTTCGATAGGTGTCAACTTTGAGGTCTTCTGGCCTGATTTCGATTTCTGGTGCTTCTTGAATTTGTGGCATCACTTCAAGGCTCGCAAAACTCGTGTGGCGGCGAGCATTTGAATCAAAAGGCGAAATTCGAACAAGTCGATGAACACCTTTTTCGCATTTGAGATAACCATATGCGTTTTCGCCCTCAACCAAAAATGTAATGCTTTTTATCCCTGCTTCATCTCCGTCAAGAATGTCATAAATCGTGATTTTCCAGCCTTGTTTTTCAGCATACATTTGATACATTCGAAAAAGCATTTCGGTCCAATCTTGTGCCTCTGTTCCGCCCGCTCCTGCATGGAGTGTGAGAATTGCATTATATGAATCATACTTGCCGTTAAGCAGTGTTGTCAGTCGCACATCTTCGAGATTTTTTTCGAATGTTTTTAATTTGTTTTCAAGTTCGCTCTCAAGTTCTTCGTCCGAAAACTCCTCAACGAGTTCAACGAGTGCCTCAAGGTCACTTGCCGCTTTTTCAAGCGATGCAATTTGTTCGAGTTTTTTCTCGCATACTCTCACTTTTCTTCCGTTTTCTCCAACGCGTTTTGAATCGGAATAAAAGTCAGGGACAAGTTGCTCCTCATGAAGTTTTTCAAGGTCGCTTTTTAGTTTGTCCGGGTCAAAGACACTCCTTGATGAAGTCAAGTGTTGCCTCACCCGTTTTTATTCTTTCTTTGATGTTGTCAATGAGCATTTCCATGTTAATTCTCCTTAATGAATGATGTGAGTTTTTTGCCCGAAAGCACAACAAGTTCATGCAGTGCACGGGTTGCCGAAATATACAAAACTTTTTTGTCAACCGCAGTTTTGTAGTTTGCTTCATCGCAGTTTGGAATGATAACCTCGTCAAATTCAAGACCTTTGCTCATGCCGCTTGATGTGAATATAACTCCTGTTTCAATGAGCGTGTTTTGCTTGCTGAGGAGAACACATTTGAGTTTGTTCTCAAAGATTTTATAAAGCTCTTTTGCTTCCTCATCATCTTTTGCAATAATGGCAATTCTTGAATAGTTTTTGTTGAGTCCTTCCTTAATTTCATCTTCAAGTCGAGCAAGCATTTCACTCTTGTTTTCGCATTTTCTGATTTCAACTGGCGTGCCGTGACGATTGACATTATCCACGCCTTCAAGTCCCAAAATCTTTTGAGCAAAATGTGCAATTTCAACTGTGCTTCGGTATGATTTATTCATATAGAGCAAAAGTGAATTTGTGCCATAAATATTTTTGAGAGTTTGAAGATAATCATCTCCCAAATCTCTGTCAAAACATTGATAGATGTCGCCGAGAATTGTTTTTGGACACTTGTATATTTTGTTAAACAACAAGAAATGAATTGGGCTGTAATCTTGCATCTCATCAATAAGCAAATATTTGACAGATTTGTCTGGCGTGAGTCCAACAAAATAGTCTTTTATAAACATGATTGGAGCAACATCTTCATATCGCACCACGCCTACCCCCGAGAACTCAAACACAAGATTTTGCGTTGCAAGAAAATCCTCATAAATCTCAACAAGATTGGTGTTCTTAAACATTTTGTAAAGTTTGTTTTTGAGTCTTGAAAAAACTCCGCCACCATGCTCATTTGTGAAATTGATTTCATCGCAACAAAAGTCCGCAATATAATCAATTCTTTTTGCAACATCAAGATCTTTGTATCTCTCATAATATAATTCATTTAGTTTTTCTTTTGTAATCACGCAGTCGCCAACAACAATATCTTCCGCTTCAAAATCTGCAACAATTTTTTCTTTGAGATATCTTTGCAAATTTTCGCCAAACTCGCTTGACGTTTTTTGTTCAATCTCTTTGCGGCGGCGTGTGTTGCCTTTGATTAAATCTTCAAGCATATCTTCTCTGTCTTCAAACACGATGTCATCTCGTAGATTTTCAAACGCAATTTCTTTAAATGTGATTTCGCAAATATTTTGCTCGCCAAGTTCTGGAAGAACATTTGAAATGTAATCAGAAAAAATCTTGTTTGGCGAGATAATCATGATGTCTTTTGAACGGATTTTGTCTTTGTATTTATAGAGCAAGAACGCAACCCTATGCAGTGCAATGCTTGTTTTTCCACTGCCTGCAACCCCTTGAACAATAAGTGTTTGAGCAAGTTCGCCACGAATGATTTTGTTTTGTTCTTTTTGAATTGTTGAAACAATATTTTTCATTTTGCTGTCAACATTTTGAGAAAGTGTTTGTTGCAAAATGTCATCGCCAATCGTCAGGTCACTGTCAAACACAAATTGAAGTGCACCACCCTTGATTTTGTATTGGCGTTTGAGCGTGATTTCCCCTTCAATGTCGCCAAGTGGAGCAGAATATTTTGCTCTCCCTTTTTCGTAATCATAATACATTGAGCAAATTGGAGCACGCCAGTCGCAAATATATGGCGCCAAAAGGTCTTTTTCGTTTGAGAGGTGCGCAACACCAACATAAATTTTGTCTGTATCCTTCGTGTCGTCTGCAACAAAATCAATTCTTCCAAAATATGGACTGTCAATTTGACGATTTAATATCGCGCGTTTGTCAACAAGTTGAATAAGCTCAACGTCCGCTTGTTCAAGCATTCCGCTTGCACTCGCTTTTTCTTGCTTGTCCATGCTTGCAAATTGGCTTGTGATATATTCAAGCGCCTCATTCACCTTGATTTTTTGTCCGCCAATTTTTTCCTCAACAACACCAAGTTTTTGTTTGAGCACATCTTCAACTTCATTAATTCTTTTTGCTTCTGAAAGATATTCTTCTTCGGTTATCATTTTCCCTCCATAATAAAAAAGACTTCACATGACAAAAAACGAAAAACAAGTTGTTTTTCGTCAGTCTTTGAAGTCAATCAGCAGAGCCAAATCTTTTTGTGTCAACAACAGTGTCAACAAGCATAACTTGGCAATTTTTGTATTTATTTGCAACTTTTCCAATCTCACTTGGAAGGTTGAATTCCAAATCATAAGTGAGTGCATTTTCAATATACACCCTCAAATAATCTTTGCAATATAGATATGCTTCTTCCACATTTTTCCCGTTGGTTGAAATGCCTAAATCTGGAATCACTGCAACATAGTTTTCGTCTTCAAATTCGTCTTTCAGCACAACCATTGGATAAAGATATAACTTTAACATAAATACCCCTAACAAAAGTAGTTTACCACACATTTGAAAATCTTACAAACAAATTAATAAAAAACTCCGATATAATCGGAGCAATTATTTATCTTTGAAACATGCAAAATTCTTTTATTTCGCGTTGGATTTCATCACGCTTTTCCAAGACTTGTCTAACCTCATTGCTTATTGCAGCACCTGAAATTGTTGCCTCAACACGTTTGCCGTCATGAAGTCTTATACGTCCTGCACAAATTGCGCTATTTGAAATTGCCAAATTTGTTTTTTGTTTATTATTGCTTTCTTTAAGTTTGCCGAATTTCATTTTTGTCTCTCCTTATTTCGCAAGAATTCTAGCACAAAGATTGAAGTTTGTCCATACCTTTTTAAAAAATTTTTTTATTTTTCCAAAAAATGTCAAAAAGTGACTTTTTTGCTAAAAATAATTTAAATTAATTAAAAATAAATGAAAAATAATTATTAAAAATATTTAATTAAAATAAATAAAATAATTAATTATTTTTTTTTACTCCTTACAAAGTAAGGAGTAATTTATTTTTTTTATTTAATTATATGCAATAATTTATGAGATAAATTTTTGTCGGCGAGAAAGAATTCTTCATATATCTTTTGCATATCTTTGTTTTCAAAACTGCGACGAGTGGATTTTGTTTTATCAACATCATAAATTGATTTTGAGCGTTTTGCTTTGATGTCCTGTTCTGTCACGCGAGAAAAGTCTTGCCAGATTTGACCTCCGCCATTAACGCACCCGCCGGGACATGCCATGACCTCAACAAAGTCATAGTGACTTTTCCCTGACATGATGTCTTCAACCACTTGTCTTGCATTCCCCAAACCGCTAACCACGCAAAGTTTGAGAGTTCTCGCCCCCGCTTTGACATTTGCTTCTTTGCGACCCGTGCTTCCTCGGACTTCTTCAAATTCAACTTTGTCTTCGCCCAAAAGATGACAAGCATAGCGAAGTGTAGCCTCGGTCACACCGCCCGAAACGCCAAACAAGAGCGCTCCGCCCGAATATTCTGAAAGTGGGCTATCAAAAGATGTTGGTGATAACTCCAAGAGATTTATGCCCTTTTGTTTCAACAGGCGCGCAAGTTCTCTTGTCGTGATGACAAGGTCGACGTCTTGTGCTCGTTCTCTTTCGCCTTTTTTTGCCGTGCAGGGCATAATCCCCACTGTTCTGATTTTGTCTTTTGGAATGTCGTGTTTTTGAGTATAATAGTTCTTTATGATTGCGCCCAACATTTCTGTTGGACTCTTGCAAGTTGAGAGCGAACTCTCATATGCTTTGAAGTGATTCTGCACAAACTTGAACCATGCTGGACAGCACGAAGAAAATTGTGGCAAGTTTTTGTTTTGTTTTATTCTCTCAACAAGCTCTTCCGCCTCTTCCTTGACTGTGAAATCAGCACCCATATTGACATCAAACACTTTTTTGAAGCCCAACATTTTTAGTGCGGTCACCATTTTGCCTTCTTCAAACGTCCCAATTGGCATTCCAAACGCTTCGGCAAGACTAACGCGAACAGAAGGTGCAATTTGACAAGTGACAAAAAGATTTTCGTCAGCAAGCATCTCCAACAGTTTTTTCGAGTCGTCTTTTTCAACAAGTGCTCCAACTGGGCACACAAGCGTGCATTGACCACAGCCAACGCACGGACTGTTTTTCATGTCTTGGTCAAACGGACAGCCAAGCTTTGTTGAAAATCCTCTGCCGATTTTTGTCAGCGCGTTCACAGTTTGAATATCCCCGCAAACTTTTTCGCATCGCCCACACAAAATGCACTTATTCATATCACGCACAATGCAAGGAGAGGACAAATCAACCTCATATTCATTTTTTTGTCCGCCGTCAAATCTGCTTTCGACCCCAAATTTGTCGCAATATTCTTCAAGCTTGCAATAACCTTGCTTTTCACAATGCTCACAATCTTTGTGATGATTGCTGACGAGCATTTTGAGAGTCATTTTTCGCGACTCCAAAACACGCGGAGAATCTGTTTCAATCACCATTCCGTCATACACATTTGTTGAACATGCGGTGACAAGTTTTCCGTTCACTTCAACCATACACATTCTGCAACTTGAGTTTTCGCAGATGTTTTTCAAAAAGCAAAGCGTTGGGATTTCAATCCCGTTTTCGCGGCAAATGTCAAGAATGGTCTGACCTTCTTTGGCGTCATATTGTTTTCCATTAATAACCACTTTCATTTCACACCTTCCTAATTGCCGAGAACTTGCAGGTTTTTGCACAAGTTCCACACTTTATGCACTTTTCTTGGCAAATTTCATGCGGTTGACGCACCGCCCCACCGATTGCATTTGTTGGACAAACTCTTGCACACGCCGTGCAGCCAACACATTTTGTTTTGTCGATTTCGTATTTTACAAGCCCTTTGCAAACCCCAGCGGGACATCTGCCATGGATATGTTCAAGATATTCATCTCGGAAAAAGCGGAGAGTTGAAAGCACAGGATTTGGAGAAGTTTGACCAAGCCCACAAAGTGAATTATTTTTTGTGTAATTCGCAATTTCTTCAAGTTCGTCGAGATCGCTTTCATTTGCTTTGCCCTCAGTTATTTTTATCAATATTTCAAGCATGCGCTTGTTTCCAATTCGACAAGGTGTGCATTTCCCACAACTTTCATCAACCGAAAAGGTCAAGAAAAATTTGGCAATATCCACCATGCACGCGTCCTCACCAAGCACAATCATTCCACCCGAACCCATCATGGCACCAGACCTTGTCAGACTCTCATAATCAATATCCGTGTCGCAAAGTTCTTTTGGAATACACCCGCCACTCGGGCCCCCAACAAGCACCGCTTTGAGGTCTTTGCCGTCTTTCACACCACCGCCACAAATATCAACAATTTGATTAATTGTTGTGCCCATTGGAAGTTCAAAAAGTCCAGTGTTGTTCACATGTCCCGACAGCGCAAAGACTTTTGTACCTTTTGATCCTTCTGTCCCAACACTTTGAAACCACTCCGCACCTTTCAAAACAATTTGCGGAATGCAAGCAAGTGTTTCAACATTATTAATAACTGTTGGTTTTCCCAAATAACCACGCACCGCTGGATATGGCGGTTTTTTTGTTGGCTCACCACGCTTTCCCTCGCAACTGCGAAGAAGCGCTGTTTCTTCTCCGCAAACAAACGCACTCGCGCCATATTTGATTTCAATATCAAAACAAAAATCAGTTTCAAAAATATTGTCACCCAAAAGCCCAAGTTTTTTTGCGTCACAAATTGCTTTTTCAAGACGCTCCCCAGCAAGCGGATATTCGGCTCGAACATAAACAATGCCATGACGAGCACCAATGGCATATCCCGCAATTTCAAGCGCCTCAATAATTGCGTGCGGATTGCTTTCCATGATTGACCTATCCATAAATGCGCCAGGGTCCCCTTCATCCGCGTTGCAAACAACATACTTTTCTTCGCTTTCGCTCGCTTTTGCAAAACTCCACTTCTTGCCGGTCGGAAATCCCGCGCCGCCTCGTCCACGAATTCCGCTTTTTGAAACGATGTCAATCACTTCATCTTGCGTCTTGTTTAGTGCGGCAAGCAGTCCAGAATACCCATCAACCGCGATATAGTCTTCAATCACTTCTGGGTCAATTTCCCCAATGTTTGCTCGTGCAATAAATGTTTGAGTTTTGAAAAATGGAATATCTTTGAGGCTTTTGTATTCCACGCCCTCTTTATCTTTATATAAAAGTCGCGTGACAACTTCTCCCGCTCGCGTTTTCTTGACAATTTCTTCAACATCTTCACTTTTTACACGATTGTAAAAAATTTCTCCAGGATAAACCAAAACATTTGGACCCATTCCACAAAGCCCCAAACAACCAGTTTTGCAAATCTTGATAGCCCCGTCCGCAAACTCCAAAAATTTTTCATAAACCGCTTTTGAATTTATGCTTTCACACCCAGACGAATAGCAAACCATGATTTGATGTCGACCTTCTCGTGGAGCAAGCGCAATGTTTTTTTGCAAGGTTTGATTTTTGATTTGTTCAAGTTTATTTCGATTCATTCCCTCACCTCCGCGTAAAGTTTGTCAACAAGTTTGTTGATTGAAAGCGGTGTGACGGCGGAATAAATGTCCCCATCAATGCTCACAACTGGTGCAAGACCGCAACATCCAAGACATCTCACATAGTGCAGTTCAACAAATCCGTCCTCTGTTATCCCGCCGTCACCAATTCCCAGCCTTTTTTCAAGCGTGTCGCAAATCACACCCGCACCAAGCACAAAACATGCCGTCCCTGTGCATATTGATATTGAGTGCTTTGCTTTTGGTTTCAGGCGAAATTGGGAATAGAATGTGACAACTCCATAAATTTCAGCACACGACACCTTTGTTGTTTCTGAAATTTTTTCAATCGCCTCTTGCGAAACATATCCGCATTTCTCCATTTCCTTTTGCAACAAAGGAATCACTTTTGTCTGCTGCTTCTTGCAATCACATTCTTTCATAATTACCTCAAAATTTAGTTTAACAAATCGCCGCGTTTTTACAAAATGAATTTTTCTTTTAATGTTTTGTATTTTTAAAAAGCACATTCCACCATATAACCCATTTGAAATTGACATTTTTCATAATTTATAACAAAATGGTTAAAGAGGAAAACGCAAAATGAGTTTGAGTGTAATAGCGCAATATATAAGCCTTGCGGCCACAGTGTTTATCGTTTTGGGGATTTTGGGAAAACAAAAATCAACGATAATGCTTTGGTTTTCGCTATATAATGTTGTCATTTTGGCAACCTATTTTATGCTCGGGAGATACACGGGTTCGATTTTGGTTTTTGTCACACTCCTAAAATCAATATTGTTCTATATTTTGGCGCGAAAAAACATTCGCCCGCAAATATGGATTCTTGTGTTGTTTGAAATCTCTTACATAGTCATTCCAATTTTTCTTTGGGAATCAGCAACGGATATAATTCTTATCGTCAATCTTTTGCTCGTCACGTATCTATGTTGGCAATCAAATATAAAACTTTTGAAATTTGGATATATTCTAAGTTCTATTCTTTTAATCACCTACGACATCATTGTTGGTGCATACACAGCAATTATAGCCGAAGTTGTTTTTCTCATTTCAACCTGCATTTCAATTTATCAGTTGTATCACCCAAGAGCCAACAAGAAAACAGAACAAGTCACCAAAGAAGACACAAACAAATCAACTGTCGAAACACCAAATGAACAGAACAAAAGTCAATAACTTTTCAATCACCAAAACGCTATTGATTTTTTTATAATTTCACAAATTTGTCTTTTTCAAACACAATTTAAACAATGCTCGTTGGAGCTCGACAAAAAAGTTATTTAAACATAATTTTTGATTTATATAATTAGTAATTTTTTACAAAATGTTGTAAAATTAATTTTAAAAAAGCACAAGATATTGTGTTTTTTTGTTTGACACAAACAAAATGAAAAACCTATAATGAAAACAGCAAATTGGGGGGCTAGAATCATGAAAATCATCAAACGAAGTGGCAAAGAAGTCGAATTTGACCAAAACAAAATCACAAACGCAATCAACAAAGCAAATCTCACTGTTGAAGAAAAAGAAAGGCTAAACCAAAGTCAAATTGGGGAGGTTGTCGACAATATCACAAAGCTTTGCAAAAAAACACGCCGCGCCACTTCGGTTGAGGAAATTCAAGACATGGTTGAACGCGGCATCATGCAAGCGGGAGCATTTTCGGTTGCAAAAAACTACATAACCTATCGATACGAGCGTCAACTCATACGTCAAGCCAACACAACCGACAAGCAAATTTTGTCACTAATCGAATGCGACAACGAAGAAGTCAAGCAAGAAAACTCAAACAAAAATCCTGTTGTCAACTCCGTTCAACGAGATTATATGGCGGGAGAAGTCAGCAAGGACATCACAAAAAGATTTTTGCTACCAAAAGACATCGTCAAAGCACACGAAAGTGGCGAAATCCACTTCCACGATGCCGATTATTTTGCACAGCACATGCATAACTGCGACCTTGTCAATCTTGAAGATATGTTGCAAAACGGCACAGTTATATCCGGCACAATGATTGAGCGCCCTCACACTTTCGCCACCGCATGCAACATTGCAACGCAAATTATTGCACAGGTCGCATCAAGTCAATACGGTGGTCAAAGCATAAGCCTGACAC